>Ga0272442_10002467_pt1 | contig 26754 bp, 27 predicted proteins | sample SSMForm2O_FD_200262 | JGI IMG/M metagenome (GOLD analysis project Ga0272442, IMG submission 200262) | Marine sediment archaeal communities from Little Sippewissett salt marsh, Falmouth, MA, United States - SSM-Form-2O | ecosystem: Environmental > Aquatic > Marine > Wetlands > Sediment ... | reverse complement strand
CAGTAAATACAGCTTTTACTTTGTATCCATGCTCAAGATATCTTATATCATCAATTGACTCAACGGTTTCAAGAGGAGTCATCTCAATTGAGTTCATTTTTTCAAAGAAATCTCTCTGAAATGCAGTCAGTGCAACATGCCGATACATAGGAATACTTGCAGTATCATCACATTTTTTTCTAGAGGGAATTGGCTCTCTGGACATATACAATATATAATTATCTAGATTTACACAGATTTTGATTTTATTTGGATTATCATGATCTTCGGTTCTAGTAATTTTATCCATCATTGTTGTGCATTGTAAATTTTTATCATCGATTAAAGGCTGAATCACTCCGTCTATCTGCTGGGGAAAAACCATAGGCTGATCACCTTGTAAGCAAAGCACAATATCATATCTTTCCCCCATTTCTTTTTCAACTTTTAAAAGCGCTTCAAGTACTCTATCGTTGCACATTTTATGCTTATGTGATGTCATTATTGGTTTTCCACCAATGGATTCAATATAATCATAGACTTCTTGATCTGGTGTTGCAACATATAGTCCATTGTGTATTTTGCTCATATTTGCCCTATACCAGCAATGTCCTATCATTGGAATGCCGTGTATTTTTGCCATTGGTTTCCCTGGAAATCTAGAAGATTTCATTCTTGCAGGAATTATTGTAATAATTTTTCCCATAAATTTTCCTCCTTATTTTTTCTTTTTAATTTTTCCTTTTTTCGGCTCTAAAAATATTCCATCAATTTCCTTGTAATGTTTGCTTTCCTTGTAAATATCATGAATTACTTGAAGTAAACCTTGGCCAAGATCTAAATAGTATTTGCTTACATATTTTCTTGCGATTTTTGGTTGGAACACGTAAGGTGTTACTTCATAATGTAACGGCGATTCTTTTGGCTCATATTCAATTTTTATCTTGTTTTCCATAATTTCTTTAATCATCTGAAGTAGATCTTTACGCCTCATTGGCTGTGCGCCAGTAAATATTACATGTTGATTTTCAAATTCTTTTGACAGTATCTCAACACTAAATCGTGCTGCATCTTCAACGTGAATATATTCTCTTAAATCGTTTCCTTCACCAAAACTTATAATTTTTCCTTCTGTTATTGCTTGTTTTATAATTTTTCGAATGTAGTTATTTTTTCCAGCTCTTGGTCCATATAATGAACCATATCTTAATACTGTAAAAGGAACATTGAATTGTTCATTATAATTTTCAATTATTAGTTCACATGCCTGCTTACTACTTCTATAAAACGAACCTGCTTTTCCATAAACATACAAGGTACTTGCAAAAATGAATCTTTTGATTTTATGTTTTCTGCAGCCTTCTAAAATTGTTGTATTTCCAAGAATATTTCCCCTTGCTGCTTCAATTGGTTTTTTGTGAGCTTCTTCGATATCTGCCATGCCTGCAAAGTTGTAGACATAGTCACAGCCTTTTATTGCATTTGAAACCTTTTTTTCATCTAAAATATCGCCGATTACCATCTTTTGGCCTTTCTGCACGTAGGGTGATTCTTTTAAATCATAGATTTTTACATCATATCCAGCATTTGTTAGAGCATCTGCTATATGACTTCCAAGAAATCCAGATCCCCCAAATACAATTACTTTTGTAATTGAAACCAACTCCTTTAAATCAATTTTTTAAACTTTTTACTAATTTCATTTATATTGTTTTTACACAATGTTCCCAGGAACAATGTATCCAAACTGACTGCTACAAATCTATAACCCATATTTATTATCTTTCCAACCTCTTTAGGGTCAGGAGGAATTACATGGAATCCTGCTGGTTTTTTTGTCTCTTTTGCAATTTTCATAATTTTTTCAATTTCCCTTTTGAATTTTGGATTATTAAAATCACCAGGAATTCCAAGAGAACCTGAAATATCATATGGACCGACAATAAACCCATCTACACCTTTTGTAGTTAATATTTCCTTTAGATTTTTAACTGCATCAATATGTTCGATTTGTACGATTACAATGCTATCTTTTTCTAACCAATTTTTGTATCCTTCAAAATCAAATCCATAATCTTGGGCTCTTGCGAGTCCCACACCTCTACTTCCTTTTGGAGGGTATCTTACCGCTTTAACTGCTTTTTCTGCATCCTGTTTAGAATTGACCATTGGAACTATTACGCCATAGGCTCCTGCATCCATTATTCGTTTAATTAGAACTGGATTGTTTTCACTTACTCTAACTAAAGGAATACAATCATTTAGCTCAATTGTTCTGATAAGATTTTGAGCAACATCAAGTGTTATTGCACTATGCTCCATATCAATCGTAAGCCATTCAAAACCTGATCTGGCCATGACTTCTGCAACAATCGGATGTCCTATTGTTACCCAGGAACCCAGGGAGAGTTTTTGATCTTTTAGCTTTCTTTTTAAAACCTTAGATTTTTTATTCATTTTTTCCTCACTACTAATTTTTGAAACAAGCTTTCAAAAATTTTACATATCTTTCTAAGACGTATTTATCAGGTACGTCTATTACTTCTCTTATAAATTTCCTCTTTTCTGCTTCATTATAAAATTTATAATTTTTATTTCTAATGAGTTGTTCCAACATGTCAAATAATTGATCTCTACATTTAATTTCAGATTTTTTAATATAATGAGCAATTGTTGAGTAATTTGCATACAAATATTCAGGCATTAATACTGGTTTGTTTTGTTTTACTGCATCCCATGTAACACTTGTTCCAATGTCAATTATCAAATCAGCCCACTTAATCAATGAAACAGAATTTATATTCCCATAAATGAATTTAAGATTTACATCTATGTTTTTTTCCACTTCAGGATAAATATTTATCAATTTTTTTGTAAGCCTTTTTGCATTACTATTTCTTGGATGGTGCTTAATTATTAGATATACCTTCTCAAATTGTAGAATAAGTTTAATGGTTCTTACCACTTCATCCCAAAAAATAGGATAGTCTATATTTCTTAAGAAAAAAACAATTTTATATTTATCTTTACTTTCATCAACTTTGTAAGTAGGTATCATTTTCAAAATAATATTTAACCACTCATCACAGTACCTTGGTGATCCAAGTATCTTAATTTTATTATTTTCTAAATAATTTTCATATCTTTCAAAACATAGACGATTTGGAACAACTACATAATCATAGATTTTAGAAGGTTCTTGTGAAGCAAGACAATCGTAGTTTAAAAAATTAATCCCTTCTAAATGACTAACATATGGTCTATCTCCATGTGGCAGAGAAATTGTGGTTAATTCTTTCTCTTTTGCTAATTTTACCATCTCATTTACAAAATGTGTTGAAATCCAATCAAATGCAACAAACCCCTCGTCTATTCCTTTATATATTTTTTCAGCAATTCTTTTAATTATCCCGTCTGCAATTTTTCTTAAAAAAGGAATTTTTTCAAAAAAATTGTCGCATTCCGTATCATATTTAAAATAAAAAATGTTAAAAAAATAGGGTTTTGAATATTTTTTAAATAAATCATTGATATGATAGATATTTACATTTTTAAACTGTCTTAAATAATTAATGCGATAATCTTGTAAAAGATTTTTCTTTGTCGTAATTATTACACCAGTAGGAATCTTCTCAGTTTCAAGCCACTTGTATATTACTGGCACCATGTGGTCTATATCATTATTGTGCCTTAGGAAAAATATTGATTTTTGTGATATATGTTTTGATGTTTTTTTTGCAACCATTTTTACCCAACAAATTCTAGGTTGATAATAATTTCTTGATTTTTTCTTTAGCAATTGGTTTGATGTCTCTAGAAATATACCGTTCTAACTTACTGTGCTTTGCACCTTTATAATCAGATACTTTTAATTCAATATCAATGAGTTTATTTGGAGTTGGAACAATTAACATTTCATCTGTTTCAAATGCTGTTTTTGCTTCTGATTCTGTCATAAGCTCTTCGTATATTTTCTCTCCAGGCCTTGGGCCAACTATCTTCTTTTTTATTTGACTCTTTTTTATTCCATATTTTTTGGAATATTCATCGATTACTACATCTGCTAGATCTCCGAGTTTTAATACAGGCATTTTTAAAATGAAGATTTCTCCACCTTTCGCCATCATTGATGCTTTAAAAACTAAATCAATGGTGTTTGCAATTGACATTACATATCGAGTCATTTTAGGATCAGTTACAGTTACCATTTTTTTATCTCTAATTTGTTCTTCAAAAAGTGGAATTACTGACCCTCGTGAAAATAAAACATTTCCAAATCTTACTGATGAAAAAATCGTTTTACTTCTTCCTTTGTAGAAATTCGCATCAATTATTAATTTTTCTGCAAGCAGTTTAGTTGCACCCATTGTATTTATTGGATTTACTGCCTTATCTGTACTAATATTTATTACTTTTTCAACTCCATTTGCAAGTGCTGCTTCTATTACATTTTGAGTGCCAACTACATTTGTTTTAATGGTTTCAAAAGGATTATACTCTCCAAGATGAACATGTTTTAACGCAGCAGCATGAAAAACAATATCAATTTCTTCCATTGCAATTTTTAATCTTTCTTTATCTCTAATATCGCCTAATAAAAATCTTTTATCTCTGCCTTGAAGATCTTGCATCATTTGAAATGTGTTGAATTCGTCATTGCTAAATATTCTTACAACATTTGGCTTATATAACAATAATCTTCTTACAATTTCACTGCCAATACAACCTGTTCCGCCGGTTACAAGAATTTTTTTTCCTTTGAATATTTTTTCAAATTTCGCTTTCATTAAAACCACCTAACTATTCTGTTTTTTTATTCTTCTTGATAATTTTTACAGGAATGCCATAAGCAAGTGCATTTTCAGGAATATCAATATTTACAAAACTATAAGCTCCGATTTTGGCATTTTTTCCTATTGTTACACCTGGCATAATGGTACTATGAGTTCCAATATGTGCATTTTCTTTAATTATTACTTTTCCTTCTGTTTCATCTATTGTCGAATGTGTATAAATTGAACAGTGTGATCCAATCTGAACATTTTTTTCAATTACAACTCCATTTTTACAGTCAATAAAACAAAATGCTCCGATGTCTGTACATTCTCCCAACTCAAGATTATCCTTAAATGTAATTAAAAAGTGGTATTTTGGATGAATTTTCCTATCTTCTATTTTTGGGAACTTCCAATTATCAAACCTTCCTCCCGTCATTTTACCTCTCTTTTTAACTATTTTGGCTAGGTGTCATCATTTTTAACTCTTTAAATTTTCCGTAGCCATATTTCTTTATGTTTCTTCTAATAAGATTTCCTTAGTCGATGAATTTTTTTGTAGAAACTTATAATTGCTGTATTTATGATCTGTATAATCCTCAAATTCTCCTTTTTCGACTTGTTCTATTATTTCTGCGATTCCATCTTGAATTTTTAGCTTAGTTGTATACTTTAACTCTTTTGCAATCTTGTCGAATGAAACATTATAGTTTCTCTCATCCACCATATTTTCGTCTATTATCATTTCTGCTTCTGGAATTAGGTTTTTTACTTTTTCACCAATTTCAATTATTTTGTAATTTTCTTCGTTTGATCCGACATTAAAAATTTTATCTCGTACTGTTCCTATGGGTGCTTCTAAACATTTGATATATGCTTCTGCTGCATCATCAACATGTAGATTAGGTCGCCACTGCTCTCCTCCAAAAATATAATACTTCTTATCTATCAGTGCTTTTATTGATAAGATGTTGACTACTAAATCAAATCTCATTCTTTTTGACAATCCATAAAGTGTTGCCATTCGAAGAATTGTAGGTGAGAAATTTTCATCAACACATTCAAGAATTCCTTGTTCTGATTTAAGTTTCATTTCTGCATAAAGTGAAACTGGATTTAAAGGAGATTTTTCATCAATTTTTGTATCAGGTGTTGGACTTGCACCATATACACTACATGTAGATGCAAATATGAATCTATTTATCTGGCTGTATTTACAAATTTCTGCAAGCATTTTTGTTGCCAAATAATTCACTTCAATAGTTTTTAATGGATCTAATGCTGATGCAGGATCTCCAACTATTCCTGCCAAATGAATTACTGCATCAGACTCTTTGGCTGCTTCTACAACTTTTTCAATATCTCTGATATCTCCTTTAAAAAATTTAAATCTTGGATGATCGTACAGCTCTTTTATTCCATGATCACCATATGTAAGATTATCAAGAACCTTTACAATATACCCTCTATCAAGTAGTTTTCTGCATAAGACAGAACCTAAGTAACCAGCACCACCAACAATTAAGACTTCCTTTACTGGTTTGTCAATTTCAATTTTATTTTTTATTTTTCCAGAAGGTTTTACATAACTTTCAGCAGTGTCCTCTGTTGCAATTAGAATGTCGACAATTTTATTTTTTTCATCAACTACAGGAATTCTGATTGTTCCATAGTCTGATATTCTGCTTCTAACATCATCTTTTTTCAAGAAGGTTTTTATTTCTTTTTCACTCCAATCTGTATTTATTACAATTGGTGAAGGATTCATAATTTCTTTTATGCGTGTTTCTAAGTTTGCACCTTTCAAAATTGCTTTTCTAATGTCACCGCTTGTTGTAACCCCTGCAAGTCTTTTTTCATCGTCTGTAACAAAAGCTATTCTTAATCCACCATGATCAATTATTTTCATTGCTTCTTTTAGTGAATGTTTTTCCTCAACACATATGTCTTTTAAATCCATCCTATCTCCCCTTAAAAAATCCAATTATTGAAGAAGTAATCAAGCTAAGTTCCTTTTGAGTTAATGCAGGGTACATAGGTAATGTTAATACTTTGTTGGATAACTCTTCTGTTTTTGGAAGATCTCCTTTTTTGTACCCAAATTTTTTATAATATGTTTTAAGATGAACTGGGTCGAAATATACTTTTGTCATAATTCCTGCATCAGAAAGATGTTTTTGTAGACTGTCTCTATCTTTTTGATTTTTTAAAATTATGCTATACATCTGATACACACAAAATTGATTATTTGAAACCTGTGGAGTAATTATTTCTGGAATTTTTGATAATTTATCATCTAAAAATTTGGCATTTTTCCTTCTCATTTTTATTACTTTGTCAATTTTGTTTAACTGGGACAATCCCAAAGCAGCAATCATTGTTGGCATACGATAATTATAACCAACATCTATGTAGTCCATTGTTTTTGTTGTTGAAAAAAAATCTCCAGATTGTTCTTCTACTCTACCATGAGATCTAATAAGCTTCATTTTTTCATATACACCTTCAGAGTCAGTTAGTATTACTCCACCTTCCCCTGTAGTAATAACCTTGTTTTGACAAAAACTAAACATTGATGAATCGCCAAATGTTCCAACCAATTTATTATTGATTTTTGAACCAAAGGACTCGGCTGCGTCTTCTATTAATAAAAGGTTCTTATCATCACATATCTCTCTTAGATTTTCAATATCTTTAGATGCAAGACCACCATAATGAATTGGAATTATTGCTTTGGTCTTTTTTGTAATTCTCTTTTTTACATCTGTTGCATCCAAACCAAAGGATATATCTTCAGTTTCAGCAAAAACTGGTTTTGCACCAGCAAGGATTACTGCATTTGCTGTTGCAATAAATGTAAATGATGGAACAATTACTTCTCCTGAAGTAATTCCATGTGCAAGTAAAACAGTATGTAACGCAGAAGTCCCTGAATTAAAAGTTAAGGCATATTTTACACCAATATATTTTGCAATTTTATCTTCAAACTTTTTAATTTCTGGCCCGGTTGCCCAGTATGTACCTCTACGAATTACTTTTGCAATAGACTCAATGTCATCTTTTTCCCAATATGATTTAAATAATGGAATTTTCCAATTCATCCTTTGAACTCCTCAAATTAAATATCTTTGAAATTCAAGATATTTCTACAATGCCTCCACTATAACTTCCTATTTTTAGGATACACCACCAATCTTGTTTAGTATACCCTCACATATTATTATTCTATATAATTATAACGATTATTTATTTTTTGATTTTATTTTAAAAAAATGAAAAAAACTATAAATAACACTAAAAGTTTTTCAGGCTGATTATGGCAATAAGAGATATCTATATTTGTGGTGCCGGAGGTTTTGGCAGAGAAATTAAAATGATCATAGATCAAATCAATGAAAAAAAGAAAATATGGAACATTGCTGGATTCATTGATGATTCTAAGAAACAAAATTCAAAGGTAATTGATACTTTAAAGGTAGTTGGAGACTCTAAATCCCTATCAAATATAAAAAAAGATGTTGACGTTGTTATACCTATTGGTAAAACCCATTTGCGGGAAAATTTTTATAACAAATTCAAGAAAAACACTAAATTAAAATTTCCAAATATTTTTCATCCATCTGTAACTATTGAAAAATCTACATTAAAGTTAGGTAAAGGAAATATTTTTCTTACAAATTCAGTAATTAGCACCTGTGTTGAATTTGGAGATTTTAATATTATAAACATGGGTGCAATAGTAGGCCATAACGTAAAACTTGGTAATTTTACAACAATTAACCCAAATTGTAATATCGGTGGTGGTGTAACAGTAGGAAATCACTGTTATTTTGGCATAGGTTGTTCAGTTATTCAATATGTAAATATCCCCTCTAATGTGAAAATTGCAGGGAATTCATTTGTTATGAAAGACTGTGAATCTAACTTTTTATACATTGGAATTCCTGCAAAAAAGAGTCTTCCACTTACCACAAAATTATAAAAAACGCAATTTATACCTGTATCAATGGGGAATATTGGTATTGGCGTTGATATTGAAAAAATAGAGAGATTCAATGATTGTTTTGATGATGTAAGTTTTTTACATCAAATATTTACTCAAAGAGAAATAGATGCATATTTTCTTAGAAAAAATAAAATTCCGCATTTAGCAGGAAGATTTTGTGCAAAAGAAGCAGTAATTAAGGCATTTGGTGATTGTAAAAAGAAAATATTTTTCAAAGATGTTGAAATTTTTAATAATGACAATGGCTCTCCATATGCAGTTGTAAATAAGCATAAAGATTATGATACAAAAATTAGCATATCTCATGATGAAAGCCATGCAATTGCAATATCTCTGATAAAGATACGTAAAACATAAAATAAATGAGTAGGGGGTTGATATAAAATGGGAAAGTTTGAAAAGATATTCAGTGAAGTATTTGACATTCCGGAAAGCAAGATACATGATGATATCAAGTATCAGGAAATTGAAAAGTGGGATTCTTTGAATCATTTAAACTTTACTTCAAGATTAGAAGAAGAATTTGATATTGAGTTAGATATGGATGAAATAATTGATATGAGTAGTGTGAAAAAAATTAAGGAAATTCTTAAAAAACATAAGGTAAAGTTATGAATGTTGTTGATTATCTTTTTAAAGAGTCAAAAACCAGTAGTAAGGAATTAGTTCTTGGTAATTCAGAAAAAATTTCATATAAAGAAATTTATGAACAAATATCAAAACTTTCAAATTATTTAGAAGAAAGTCTTGGTAAAAACAAAAAGATAATTATTATGTCTGATAACTCTGTTTTTTTTATAATCGCTTATTTTGGTATAATGAAGTCCGGGAATATTTGTGTTCCTTTGGATCCCTCATTAAGCCAATCTGCACTTACTCATATTATTAAGGAGTGTAACTCTTTTCTTTGTTTTGTTCAGAATAAATCTGAAAAAAAATTTACTGATTTAAAAATTAAAACTATTAATGAAGAGCAAGTTAAAAATATTTTAAATAAAGAAAATTCTCCTTCTGAAAAAACAATTAAAGATTTTGATGAAAAAAACATTGCAGAGATTCTTTATACATCTGGTTCAACTGCTTTTCCTAAAGGAGTTATGCTCAGCCATGAGAATATTATTTCTAATACAAATTCAATAGTTCAATATCTACAGCTTTCCTCAGATGATATAATTGAGATCGTATTGCCGTTTTTTTATTGCTATGGGCTTTCTCTACTTCACACACATGTAAGAGTTGGAGGTTCGATGGTTCTTAATAAAACATTTATTCTTCTAAAAACAGTTGTTGATGATTTAATTAAATACAAATGTACAGGATTTGCAGGCGTCCCTAGTCATTTTCAAATTATGCTCAGGATGGCAAGGGCATTCAAAGAAGCAGAATTTCCACAGTTAAGATATGTAATTCAAGCAGGTGGAAAACTTGCAAATACATTCATAAAAGAATTCGTTGGTCTATTTCCAGATGTAAAATTCTTTGTCATGTATGGACAGACTGAGGCAACCGCTCGTCTGTCTTATCTTCCGCCAGAACTTGTTCTAAAAAAGCTTGGTTCCATTGGTAAGGGAATTCCTGATGTCAAACTCGAGGTTTTAAATAAGGATAATAAACCTGTTAAACCAGGAGAAGTTGGTGAAATTGTTGCATCAGGTAAAAATATAATGGTTGGTTATTTTAACGATGATCAATTAACAAAAAAGACTCTTCGAAATAATAAATTGTATACAGGTGATTTAGCAACCGTTGATGAAGAGGGATTCATTTACATAGTCGGTAGAGAAAAAGAAATCATAAAAGTAGCAGGTGAAAGAGTAAGTCCAAAAGAAATTGAAGAGATAATTGTAAGTATACCTGAGGTCATTGATTGCTCAATTATTGGTGTTGAAGATAAAATGCTGGGTGAGGCGATTAAATCATATATTGTATTAAACAGAAATGCAAGATCTAAAATTTCTGCAGATTACATAAAGTCATATTGCAATGAACGGCTAAGCCCTCAAAAGGTCCCAAAACATATTGAATTCATTGACAGAATACCTGTTAGTAGCACAGGTAAAAAAACTCAGGTTAATATTCAAGCTCTAAATCGAGGTTTGTAATGAAGACAAATTTTGATGTAATGGATGAAAACATTCTTGACGAAGAAATCAGTAAACTGATTTCTGATGAGCAATATATTTACTCAAGCTCTGAAAAGGAAAAAATTCTATTGCCAATTATAAAATCACAAATGTTGTCTCATTATAAAAACAATAAACACATCAAATCTTGGTTTGATAAAATAAACCTTGATTTTAACAAGATTTCAAATTTAGATGATGTGCCAATGCTACCAACTCAGATGTTTAAATATTTTGATCTTAAAACTACTAATCAGCCTTTACAAAGAATTCTTTTTTCAAGTTCTACAACGAGTCAAACACCTAGTAAAATTCCAATTAGCAAAAATACTGCTGTTCGTCAAACAAAGGCAATGCTTTCAATAATCAAACAGTTTTTTTCATCAAAGAGAAGACCATTTTTAATTATTGACAGTCAGTCAAGCAATAAAGACAGTGAAGCAATCACTGCTAGAGGTGCAGCAATCAGAGGTTTCGGAATTCTTGCAAGAGAAATGGAATATGCTTTTGACGATGTTGACGGAGAGCTGGTTTTTAATAAAGAGAGAGTTGTAAAATTTTTTGAAAAAAATAAATCAAAAGAAGTTTTTGCTCTAGGATTTACGTTTATTATTTGGTCAAAATTTCTAGAAGCTATGAAAAAAGATAATCTAAAGTTTAACCATCCAGATTTTGTATTAATACATGGTGGCGGTTGGAAAAAATTAAAAAATCAAAGTGTTTCAAAAGAAACATTTTCCAAAGAAATTGCAAAATTGTTCAATGCAAAACCTTCAAACATTATTGATTTCTATGGTATGGTTGAACAAACCGGGATAGTGTTTATGGATTGTTCTCATGGATATAAGCATATACCAAACTTTGCAGATGTAAAAATTCGAGACTTCTATACTTTAGAAGAAAAAGGAATTGGTGAGAAAGGATTTATTCAGATTCTTAATGTTTTACCCGACAGCTATCCAGGTTGGTCAATTCTTACAGAGGATGTCGGAGAGCTTGTTGGAGTTGATGATTGCCCCTGTGGTAGAAAGGGAAAATATTTTGTTATTAAATCAAGATTAGAAAAAACAGAAGTTAGAGGCTGTGGTGATACCTTTGCAGAAAAATAAACCTGATATTCAATGTTATCTTCTCAATGGAAAGTTTACAGAAAAAAATCTTGATAATTTTGAAAGTATCATTGACCAATTTGATGTAGAGTCTCTTTATAATATGCCCGTCGAAGCAATTATTAAAATCTTATCTGCGTTGGGAAAAGAACTTATCAAAAATAAGGCTTTGTTGACAAAAGAAGGAATTTATTATCTAGCAACTTGGCTTCGTGAATCTAATCTCAATAATTATATTTCAATTAATTGTAAAGATAAAACATATCTTGATGATTTTAAAAATATTGAAAAGGATATTTTCATTCGTGCACAACCTCGAGGATTGGTATGTCATTGGATTGCTGGAAATGTTCCAACTCTTGCAGTCCTTTCACTGATACAATCAATAATTGCTAAAAATACAAACATAGTAAGGGTCCCTAAAGAAGTAGTCAAAGAAGTCGTTGAGATTCTAAAACCTTTACAAAATGTATCCATTAACTATAAAGGAAAAAATTATTCTGGAGGAAATATCCTTAAAAGTTTTTCAATAATCTATTTCCCTAGTGAAAATCTTGAATTAAACAAACAGTTTTCTCTGCTTGCAGATTGTAAGGTTATTTGGGGTGGAAAAGATGCTGTTGCTTCAATTTTAAAACTGCCTCAAAGGGAGCATTGTGAAAATATTGTATTTGGACCTAAATATTCTTTTTCGGTTGTTGATGAAAAGTCTGTTGCAAAACAACCAGATTTGCTTAAAAAAATGATAATGGATATTATCCTTTTTCAGCAAAATGCTTGCTCTTCATCTCATGTGATTTTTTATGAATTAAAAGATAGAAAAAAAATCAAAGATTTCACAATAAACCTTGGCGAATCTTTTGAAGAAGTGAGTAGGAAATATCCTAAACCAAAGGATACTTCTTTTTCTGATATATTAAATATCAGAGGTAAATATTTACTTGATCCTGATAAAGACGTCGAAAGTTCAAAAGAGCTAGATTGGACAATTTTAAGTGATAATGAACTTAGACTTGAGGAGCCTATCAAATCAAGAACCGTGTTTGTAAAACCAATAGATTCTGCTCTTGATGTGATTCCATTAATTACCCCAAAAATTCAAACAATCGGTCTTGCAATTTCTGATCAGAATAAACTTAAAAATTTTTGTGAAAAGGCAACATTTAAGGGTGTATCAAGATGTGTGCCAGTCGGTTCAATGAATGATTATGATACACCTTGGGATGGATTATTATTTATTGATAGATTGGTTAGATGGACTTTGATGAGGAGGTAGTTTATGCTTAAAGACAAAGTAATTTTAGTAACTGGTGCAAGCCGAGGGATAGGTAGGCAGACTGCTTTACTTTGTGCAAAAAATAAAGCAAATGTAATTATTAATTACAACAAAAGTAAAAAAGATGCTCAATCTTTATTATCTGAAATTAAAAAATTGGGTGTTAAAGCAACTACCATAAAAGCAGATGTTAGCAACCCTGACGAAGTCAAAGCAATGTTTAAGAAAATTAAAGATGAATTTGGCAATCTTGATGTTTTGGTAAATAATGCTGGAATTATCCATGACAATTTACTTCTTATGACGCGAGAATCTGATTATGATTCTATCATGGATATTAATGTAAAAGGCTGTTTTTTATGTATGCAACATGCAACCAAGATGATGATGAGGAAAAAGTCAGGGAAAATAATTAATGTATCTTCAATTGTTGGAAGATACGGAAACTCTGGACAAGTTGTTTATGCTGCAAGCAAAGCAGCAATAATTGGTATGACTCTCTCCTCTGCAAAGGAACTTGCCCAGTTTGGAATTACTGTTAATGCTGTTGCACCTGGCCTTATTGATACTGATATGATTACTAGTTTAAAACCGGAATTTAAAAAACAATTAATGGATGGAATAGCACTCAATAAACTTGGTAAACCAATGGATGTTGCAAAGGTAATTTTGTTTTTATGCTCAGATTTAAGCGATTATGTTAGCGGACAAGTAATCGGCGTAGACGGCTGTATGAAAATGTAAAAAATTTATACAGTTGTTTTTCCTTATGCTTCACCAATTGCGTTTACTCCCGCCTTTTTAATACGTAATCTGTTTTTGAATTAAATTTTCATCTATTTTTATATCTTTTAAAATTTTTACCATTTTCGCTGATGCATTCCCAGTTCCAAATTTATTTTTACAATTCTTTACTTTAGCTTTAAATTGCTTATTTGTTTGTGCAAATTTTATTGCCTTTAAGATTTTATCCTTTTTGGGCTCAACATCAATTATGTTGCTTGATCTTTCTCTTCCTTTTTGTCTGTTGCCAATATTTACAACTGGAGTTTTTAATGTTGGTGCTTCGATTATCCCGCTACTGGAATTTCCAATCATTACATCTGCAATGTTCATAACACTAATGTAATCCTCATGTGGTAAATTTTTAAATATAAATAGATAGTCTTTTTTCTTGTATTTTTCAATTAATTGAATTAATTTTTTACTTCCTGCATCACAATTTGGGTACAGCATAATTGCCTGTTCTTTTAATGAGTCTAATGCTAAAAATAGTTCTTTCATTTGATTGTAACCTTTGTCTTTTATTGTAGTAATTGGATGCTGAACTACTAGAAATAAGGGTTTATCAGCATCAAACTTATAGATCTTAGATAGTTCTTTTTTCGTTTTTAACTTTAGATTAAGAATTGCTTCAATTGATACTGCACCTGTATGATGTATTCTTTTCTTTTCCTCGCCCATTTTTCTAATACGTTCTGCGTTATTCTTAGTATATGCAAAATGAATATGTGCCATTTTTGTTATCGCATGTCTAAAGGATTCATCAACAGCACCGCCTGAAACATCTCCTCCATTAATATGAGCAATTGGAATATTTAGATAAAGACAAGCAATTGCGGCGGCAAGTGCTTCACTTCTATCTCCTGTAACAATTACAATATCTACAGGTTTTTTTGATAAATATTTTGTAAAGTTTTCAACACCTGATGCTAAATAATTTGCCATATCTGCAAGGCTATCACCTTTTAGAGACATCGGTATTTTTACATGTTTAGGATAATCCTTTTCAACAAGTTTATAAGTGTCTCCATAGTCTTTTAAAAAATGCATTCCAGTAACCATTGGAATTAACTCTAGTTTTTTGTCTTTATTAATTGCATTCATCAAAGGTTTTAGCAAACCATATTCGGCTCTAGTGCCTGTAACAACAGCTATTTTTCTCATTTTATTCTACCATGTTTTTTTGAAAAATTTCATCTTTTGATATATTTCGTTTTGCTTTTTTAACTATTATTTTGCTAAGATCTGCAGGAGGCATCCCTGTTCCTGGTCTTTTGATAATAACCATACTTTCATCAATTTTTGTTCCTTTTATTATGTCTTTATTTGCAATTAAGCTCTTTCTAACCAGCTTCATTATTTTCTTTTCAGCACTTGTGGGTTTTTTATCAAATTTGCCAAGTGCTTTTTCTGCATCTTTTATTTCAGTAACCATTTCTTTTAGTTCATCTGGTGTTAATGATGCTTTATGATCTGGACCTGGTAGGTTTCTGTCTAAGGTAAAATGTTTTTCAATTATTGTTGCGCCAAGGCAAGTCGCCATTATTGGAACTGTTAATCCTAAAGTATGATCCGAGTATCCGACTAAACAGTCTAGCTTTTGTTGCATGGTTACCATTGCGTTAAGATTTACATCTTCAACAGGGCAAGGATAACTTGTTGTGCAATGAAGAACAGCAATTTGATTATTTCCTGCAGATCTGATAGTTTTTATTGCTTCTTTTACTTCTTTTAATGTAGACATTCCTGTTCCAAGAATTATTGGCTTTTTCTTTTTTGCAGCATGCTTTAATGCTGGAAAATTTGTGATATCTCCAGATCCAAACTTGAATGCAGGGACTAAATCATCTAAAAAATCAATTGCATCAAATGAGTGTGGGGTAGATAAAAAAACTATTTTTTTCTTGTCACAATACTTCTTTAAGACTTTAAAATCCTTATATTCCAACTCGAGATTCTTTATCATCTCATGTTGTGAAATATTCTTTTTAATGTTTTTCTTTGCATAATCTGCAATTCCTGCATTTTTTGTTACTACATCTTTGGCTTTTGCAGTTTGAAATTTGACAGCATCAACACCTGCCTTTACTGCCACATCAATTAACTTTTTTGCTAGTTTTAACTCACCGTTATGGTTTACACCTGCTTCTGCAATTATGAAAACAGGTTGTTTTTTGCCAATTAACCTATTATTTATTTTCATGCTTTCGATTTAACAATTTTTCTGCTAAAAGAAAATCTGTCTCAGTATCGATATCTACTGATCGATCCTGAGGCATTAACATTAATTTTTTATTTTCATCATATAGTTTGTTTTGCTTTGTAATCATATTTTTACTGGTTACAAAAACAGCTCCATTTGGAACAAATATATGAAACGGCTCAATTTCTTTTACCGTTAAAACAGAACTGCATTTTTCTTTTAGAAAAATATCTAGACAATTATCAATATCATCGGCAGTCCTGAGAGGGGATGTTGGCTGAAGCAAAACAACTGCGTTGTATTCATCTTTTATTTTTTCTAATGCATGAACAATAACAGGCTCTGTACGAGTTTCGTCTTCTGCTAAATGTTTGGGTCTATCTATAATTACAATTTTTCCTTTTGATTTTTCTTTATAACTTTTTACAATGTCTTTTACTTTTTCATCATCTGTTGATATTAAGATTTTCTCAATATATTTTGATTTTAATGCTGCATCAATTGAATAGCTTATCATTGGTTTTTTAACAAGCATCTTTGTATTTTTATCCGGTAGTCGTTTTGACCCTTTTCTAGCCGGTATTACTGCAATTATTTTTTTTTTCATTTTATACAATTTCTTCTTTTACTTCTTCAGGTTCCCAATCTTGTTCCCAAATTGGTTCTTTAAATTGCCATTGTCCATTTACTTTTTCAAAGATATCTTTGTTCCAGAATTTTTCGACTATGCCCCAGAATTCTTTATCAGAATAACTAGTAAATCTTAGAAAATCATCTAGTGTCTGTTGGTCAAGTATTCCTTCTTTTTCCTTTACCATCTGAACTGCTTCTTTTCTTGTAATATAACCATTTCTAATCCATGCAGATGCACGATCAGTAACCATTGCATGACCATATTTTGGATATTTCAACCATGGGTGAACAATATATCCTAAACTGTCGACTTGATCAAAGTTTTCAATAAATCCTTCTCTATCCCATTCCTTTTTACAATGTCTCCAACCTTGTTTTTTGGCAAACTCATAGTTTGCTCTTCCATCCCATTGGTAAAAATAGCTTAAATAAATCGGATCGATCTCATCAATTACTTTTTCAGTAGGATACTTCAACATTTCAACTTCTTTATCTGAAATTCCCTTTTCTTTCCACCATTTCCAGTCAATTGGTTTAACTACATTGTTTTTTATCTGGTTTTTTACACTATATGTTTCTTCAGAATATGGTCCACCATATTCATATGATACATTTTCACCATACACAATTAGTGGAATGTTTAGAAAATGGGCAATTTTTAGGGGAATTGAATAAATAGCTAGATCAATTGGCCAATTTGGAAGTCCAAATTCTTCAAATGCAATCCTCATCATTTTACGAGTTGTAACTGGGCTTAGACTATATGTTACAAGATCTACTCCAAATCTCTCTGTTAGATTCTGTAGATTTTTTCTACCTGTTTCAGTTTGTGTAAAAGAATTTCCATCACTAACACTAATAATTAGCGGGTTCATACCATATACTTCTTTCATAATATATGTTTGAAAGTGACTGTCCTTTCCACCGCTTGCAGGGATTGCACAGTCGTAGTATCCATCTTTTCTTTTGTATTTATCGCATAATTTCTTTAATTCTTTTTGTCTTTCTTTCCAATCAATTTTTTTTCTTTTTTCTGCAGCTAAACACGGATAACAAACACCATTCTCATCAAATTTTATGCCGGGTCTTGTATCAGGCATAACACATCTTTTACAATATTTCATATCTCTGCCCTCCCTACAATTAATGCCGTAATAAACTAACGGTTTAAAGATTTATTCTTTTATAATTTTTCTAAGAAACAAATACCTCCCTATTATTTACCAGGTTGACCAACCGCCATCAACCATCAATAAATGACCTGTAACATATGCTGAAGCATCTGATGCTAAAAATATTACTGAGCCAACAATATCATCTGGTTTGCCCATTCTTTTTAGCGGTGTTTTTTCTTCATATTTTTTTATGAATTTTTTCGGTTGATTATCAAAAATTCCACCCGGACAGACTGCATTTACCCTTATTCCATATTTGCCATAATATGTTGCTAAATATTTGGTAAATGTATTGACCCCTCCTTTTATTGCCGAGTATGCTGCAGGCATTGTAATTTTTGTTTTGTCATAAACTGAAAAATCTGGACCTACAACGCCATAAATTGAACTGAAATTAATAATTGATCCTTTCTTTTGTTTCTTCATTTGTTCAGCGATTTTTTGACAACATAAGAAATAGCCATTAAGATGCATATCGACATTTTTCTTCCAAGATTCAAATTTTATATCTTCAAATTTATTACCCCAATCTATAGTTCTTGGATAAGCACAGTTTACCCATATGTCAATTTTTTTATGTTTGTTTACAATTGTTTTTATACAAGAATTTACTGATTTTTCATTTGTAATATCAAGTTCTATCCAATCTAGATTTTCATTCTTTTTTACAAGTTCCTTTGCAGCTTTTTTACTAATATCTGCAACATAAACCTTTGCGCCTGCTTGAGCAAGACCAATTGATACAGGTTTTCCAATTAGACCTGCACCACCTGTAACAACTGCTGTTTTCCCTTTCAAAGAAAATTGATTTGGGTAATTTTTTTCAGTCAAACTTAAACACCCCATTTTTTAATAAAAATTCAACAAATAAAAAATCTAATTCTGTATCGATATCAATCGAAGATAAATCTGGCATTTCATAAATAATTGTTTTATTAGAATGAAGAGTATCTGTTTTAAGTAAAAAGTCACGATTATAAATGTAAATTGATGCATTCATTGCATAAACTGCAGTTGCGTCTTGCCTGCAAACAACATTGCTTTTTTTACTTAATTGAGCATATCCATTTTTGTCAAGTTCAACCATGTTAAAATAAGGATTTTTATCTGCTTTACAAACACTATAAAGATTATTTGCATCGCTATCTAAAAATTTCTTAAAAGCTTCATCTAAATATCTCTTTTTTCTTAATGGTGCAGTTGCGTCCAGATCAACAATTATGTCATATTTTGTTCCTTCTTCTTTTTCACAGAACTTAACGATATGCTGAATAACATGTAATTTAGCTGCATTATCCTTCGCTAGCTCTTTTGGTCTCATACAGGGAATTTCTGCACCATATTTTTTTGCAACATCAGCAATTTTATGTGAATCAGTTGAACATACAATTCTGTCAGCCTTTTCCCATTTCTTAAGATATTCGACTGTATGAGCAATTAATGGTTTTCCTGCAAGAGGCTTAATATTTTTGTTTTTTACTCCTTTAGAACCTCCCCTTGCACATATTGTCCCTAGAACTTTCATTTTTACCTATCTCTTAGACTAAGCATTTTTCTTTTTTAAAGTCCATTATCTTTTTAAAGGTTTTAGATGCCTCCCTGAAATTATTCATAATATTATAATTTTTGTTGTGGAATTGTGTAAAAAAGTAATCTAATTGCTTAATGTATGTTGTATCAGGATTGATTTTAAAATCGGATTTTTTTCCATCAACTTTAAGTGTATTATTTATAAGATTTGCTTTGATAATGACATCTTCATAATAAATTTCAATTCTCCTTTCTTCATTTTGGGTGTGTGTATCAAGATGTAATAATCCTTGATTATTATTGCAAGTAATCTTTGCATCTAAATTATCTTCACAGTCAATTTTTAAGTTGCTGACCTTATCATATTCCCCTTCAATTCTGGTAATATCTCCAAATAGCCAATTTATGTAGTCAAACTCATGTGATAAATCAAGAATTACTCCTCCACCTAGTTCTTTTTTTGCACTATATGATTTTGAATAATCTTGATTTGGCCGCCAATTAGGCAGATACGATCTGCATGATACATCAAAATTTACTGGATTTTGAATTTCAGTAATTAGTTCTTTTAATTTTTCAATTACAGGATGAAACCTTAAGTTGTAAGCAACATATGAAAATATTTTATTATCTCTTATTTGACCTTCAAGCTTATCAATATTTTCAAGAGAATGCGAAATTGGTTTTTCTATGAATAAATTAATATTTCTTTTTGTACACTCTAAAGCAGTATCTACATGAAGATGAGTTGGATTGGTAATAAATGCAATATCAGGATTCTTTAAAAAAACTTCATCTAATGAGTAAACCTCTTGAATTTTTAGATTATTTTTTTCTTGACCTTTGCCGGTTCTGTATGAAAATAATTCAAAATTAAAATTATCTTTTATTAATCTGGCATGTCTTTTACCAATTGAGCCAAGACCGAAAAAGACAATTTTTAGATTTTCAGTTTTGCTTCTTTCCATTAATCTGACAATAAATAAACTATTACTTAATAGTTGGTTTATGAGACATTATTTAGGATTCAGGTATTACTGCAGACTTCATTTCAGTTTGATATTGTTCATCCCAAATTGGATTTTTTAACTTCCATACTCCTCTTTTCTTTTCAAAGATATCTTTGTTGTAATGTTTATCTACAATATTCCAAAATTCTTTATGTGTATATCCTGTGAAATCAAGCCAATCTTGTAACATTTTTTGATCAAGTTTGTGGTCATGGTCTTTTACATACTGTATTCCTTTTTCACGGCTGATATAACCATTTCTAATCCAGTAGCATGCAACATCTGTTGCTCTGTGAAATCCAAATTTAGGATATTTCAACCAAGCATTTACAAGATATCCAATAGTATCAACCTGATCATAGTTTTCAATGTATCCTTCTCTAATCCATTCGTGAGTAATATCTGTAAATCCATATTGTTTTGCAATCTGGTAATTATGATATCCATCCCATGGCACAAAATAACTTAAATATACAGGTTCAAGGTTTGTTTTTTCAATTTCTTGAGGTGTTGGGTATATCAAAGAATTCAGCTCTTTCCTTGTAACTCCTTTTTTCTCCCAGAATTTTAAATCAATAGGTGTTGCAACAGTATTTAGGATTTGATCTTTTGCAGAATATGTTTCTTTTTGTTGTACTCCACCATACTCATATGATACGTTTTCACCATAGAATACAAGGGGTATATTGTAATTTATTGCAATTCGAATTGGAAATACATATATTGCAAGATCCATGGGCATTGCACCAAAGCCCCATTCTTCGAATGCAACTCTTGTCATTCTTCTTGCAAGATCCAGATTTAAGTTAAGTGTTATATTGTCACAGCCAAAAGCATCAAGCATGTTATTGAAATTATGTCTTCCCGCCTCAGTTATACTAAAAGTTGTATTTGCAGTTACAAGCAATGGGTTCATTCCAAGTTCGTTTTTTATAGTATGTATCTGAAAATAGCTATCTTTTCCACCAGATACTGCAATTATACAATCCCAGTGTCCATCATCTCGTCTGTATTTATCACATAATTTTTCTAGTTCTTTCCATCTAGTATCCCAATCAATGTTTTTCTTCTCTTCATATCTGCGACAAGCTTGACAAACTCCTGAATTATCCAATTTTACACCGGGTTTTGTATCAGGCATAACACACTTTTTACAATAAGCCATAATTTTTTCCTCCTCCTATCATCAATATTTTTCGATATTGATATCATTAGTTATTATAAAAATTTGTTTACTTTATCGCAGTATTTTAATAGTTTAGATTATATGTTAAGTTTGTAAAAAATGGGAGGAAACAAGATGGAGAATTTAGAAGAAATAATGAAGCCTAATAAAAATGAATACGATGGAAATATTGATGCATATAAGAAAAAGTTTGAAGAAGGCTATGGTGTGAGATATCCCGATGGGCACGTAATCAGATTATATCATCATGTATTAGCTTATGATTTAAACATAAAATCTGGAAAAGTTTTTGACTTTGGATGTGGTAACGGAACGCATCTAAAATTTTTCATGGATATGGGTTTTATTCCCTATGGTTGCGATATTGATAAATATGCTATTCAGCAGGCCAAGGAATTAATGCCAGAGTATGCAGATAACTTTTTTGCAAGTGAATCTGTCCCTGATTTAGCACCAAGAGGATACAAGGATTTTTCTATGGTGTTTAGCAATGATGTTTTATATTATTTAAATGATCAGGATATAAATCATCTAGTTTCTCAATTCTACGATATGCTACAACCGGGTGGTGTATTTTATGCTACTATGATGTCTCCAAAAGATTGGTATTTTTCAAGAGTTGAATCTAAGATGGGAGATATGTCAAAGGTTGTTCTTACAGGAAGATTAAATGAAACTACTTATATAAACTTTAAAACAAAAGAACAAGTGCTTGATATGTTTTCACCGTTTAAAAAATTACATATGGGTGAAAAATGCGGTTGCATCAGAGAAGATGAAGGTTTTGCACACGATTGGGCATTTCTAGGCCAAAAATAGAGTAAAAATTGATGGATAGCATCATTCTAATTAACTTGATGCAAGTTCATCGATATCAAATTTAAGTTTCCATTTGTCATTTACTTTTTCAAATATATCTGGGCTTCTAAATGAGTCTATTGTAGCCCAGAATTCTTTTTCTGTCATATTAAAATACTCACAATATTTTGGTATGAATTTTTCTGGAACTTCTCCATCGTAAGCTTTTACCAGTGCAATTGCTTGTTTTCTATCCATTGCACCTCTTCTGATATCAATTGCTGCATCTGACCATGCTCTTCCAAAACCAAATTTGATATACATCATAAATGCATGTAAATCCTGCAGATTATCATCCAGCTGTGCAAAATTTGTATATGTTCCAACACTTCGATTTGGTATTTCTTTAAATTTACAGTGTTTTTTTGCAAAGAGATAATGATCATATGGATCCCAGTCTTCAAACCATGACCAAAAAGTAAATTTTATTCCAAGATTGTTGAAATCTTCCTCAGTTGGCATCTGCCACCAAGATAGATCCTTTTTTGTAAGACCTAGTTTTCCAAGATGCCTGTCAGGTTCATACCCGCTAAAATATACATCTATTGTTTCCTGACGATCCATAAATGCATTTTTATCTAGAGATGTGTCACCGCCGTATTCTGTTTCTCCCTGTTCGCCATACATAATAAAAGGAATATTAAATGCAATTGCAACCTTTACTATTGCAGTAGTTATTCCGGTAACAAAGGGCATCTTTGGACGTCCTTCTTCTTTGAAACCAATAATTGATAACTTTCGATAGGCTTCAGGATCTGGATTAATCATCATATGATTAAAACCTGAGTTAATCCAGTTTTCAAGATTCATTCTACCAACTTCAGTTGGCATTTGAGGTGCAAGGGTGACACATAGTGGATTCATGTCTAGTTCGTGTTTCATCTTCCAAGCAACAGTTGTACTATCTTTTCCGCCGCTTCCTGGAACTATACAATCAAAGGTTCCGTCATCTTTACGGTAATGATCACAAAGCTCTTCAAGAACTTCCCATCTTTGTTTCCAGTCTATTTTCTTTTTTTCATCCATCCATTTACAAGCGTTACATACTCCATCATCGCCATACATAGCTCTTGGTCTAGTGGAAAGTGTAAGACATTTTTTACACATGAAGATTTTTTCACCAGGCTTTAGTTTAAAATGAACCCAGTTTTCATGTTCCATATTTGATAAAACTTGTTTTTCTTTTGGTTTGTATTTCTTTGAAACTTTATAATCAGGCATTAGTAGTCCCCGCCAAAATCACAAAAATCGGAATAGTAGAATTACTTATATTTTTTTTCTTACAATTTTATCCTCTAAAACCAAGATCCCAAGAAGCCATGTCAAGGCCTCGGTCAATCATTGTTTTCCGAACTTCAATTAGTCCATCTGCTATAAAATTGAAAAGATTGGCAGTGGAAACTGCAGGCGCGCCTGCTTTTTGAATTCCATCTGCAAAATGCTCATATTTGCCCGCACCACCTGATGCAATAATTGGAATTTTTGAACTTGATACAATTTTTTCTAAAACATCAAGGTCATAGCCATAGCCTGTTCCATCTTGTTCCATCGATGTTAAGTAAATTTCACCACATTTTAAATCATGGGCGTTTTTTACTGATTCTTCAATGGTCTGGCCAGTTGGTTTGCTTCCATTTTCTATGAAAACATCAATTTTTCCATCCTCATATTTTTTAAAATCAATTGATGCAATAATGCATTGACTACCAAATGTTTTAACAAGTGATTTGACAAGGTCTGGCTGAGTTACAAGTGGAGTGTTTACAATTAATTTTTCAGCACCAGAATCAAGAATCTTATATGCATCATCCATTGATCTTATTCCGCCACCTGCTGCAATTGGCATAAAACAGTTCTCATTTAGCCTTAGTAAATTTTCACAAAATACATCTACGTTTTTTTCACCACGCTCAACGTTTACGACAATTAATTCATCTATTGAAAAAGCAATTGCATCAAAATTATAACGTTTTTTTAGCCAGCTGAGGTCTCCTACATCCTGTAAATTAAAATTTCTGCTGAGCTGATAAGATCCATTTTTCATCAGCAGAGCAAATATCAATCTACTTTTCAGCAATTTATTTTCCCTCGTTATAATTCTGCAAAATTTTTTAGATAAATCAGTCCATTACTCTGACTTTTTTCTGGGTGATACTGCGTTCCAAAGATATTTTCTTTTTCTATGCTACCAACAATTTTTTCCCCATACTCTGTCCACCCTGAAACAGCATCGCAGTCATCATAAGAGATTCTGTAACTATGAACATAATAATAATCTGATTTTTCCCCCAGTCCTTTGTATGCTGTATTTTTTCCTTTTTCAAAAATTACTGTGTTAAAGCCGACGTGTGGAACTTTGATTTTTAATTTATCAGCATCAAACTTCTTTATTGTTCCTTTAATCCAACCAAATCCTTTTGTTAAACCGTCTTCTTCGCTTTCTTCTGCCATTAACTGCATACCTAAACAAATTCCAAGAACCGGAATCTTTTTTTCTAAAACAGCTTTGTTCAATGGATCAATAAATTTTTTCTTATCCATATTTTCCATTGCAAGACGGAAAGAGCCAACGCCTGGTAATATTAGTTTTTTACTTTCAAGAATTTGTTCTGGTTTATCTATTAATTTATGTTCAACTCCCAGAAAATTTAATGCATTTCTAATTGAACGAATATTTCCCATTCCATAGTTCAATATAGAAATCATTTTTTTTCACCATTTTTTTATTTTAGATTTTGAAAATAATTAATTGTCTTTTCTAAACCTTCTTCTAAAGATATTTTTGGTTCCCAATTCAATATTTTTTTTGCCTTTGTTATATCTGGCCTTCGTTGTTTAGGATCATCCTTTGGAAGCGGATGAAATGTAATTTCTGATTTTGAATTACACATTTTTTTAATCTTTTTTGCAAATTCTAAAATGGTAAGTTCCTGAGTATTTCCAATGTTTATTGGAAGTTGGTATTCTGAATTCATAAGTTTGATGATTCCATCTATTTCATCTTTTATGTAAATAAAACTACGGGTCTGCATCCCATCTCCATAGACTGTTATTGGTTTGTTGTTTAGTGCTTGATCTATAAAATTTGGAACTGCTCTTCCATCATCCAGTCTCATTTTTGGGCCAAATGTGTTAAAAATTCTAGCGATTCGAATGTCGAGTCCGTGTTTTCTATGATATGCAACTGTTAAGGCTTCGGCAAATCTTTTAGATTCATCATAAACGCTTCTTACACCAATTGGATTTACATGCCCCCAGTAGTCCTCGTTTTGAGGGTTAATTTCTGGATCTCCATATACTTCAGAAGTTGATGCAATTAAAAATCTTGCGTTGTTTTTCATTGCCAAATTCAAAGTGTTTAATGTCCCATATGATCCAACTTTTAAAATTTCAATAGGATATCTGCTAAAATCAACTGGGGATGCAGGTGATGCCAAGTCAAAAACCCAATCGATTTTTTCCTTGTATGAATATGGATTTGTTACATCATGTTTGATAAATTTAAAATTTTTGTTTTCTAAAAATTCATCGATATTCTTTTTTCTACCGGTTATAAGATTATCAATACAGATAACCTTATGATCCTGGTTTAACAAATATTCACATAGGTGAGCACCAATGAATCCAGCACCACCCGTTACAATAATATTCATTATCCTTTCCTCATTATTCGTTTTTTAATTTTTCTTTGATATATGAAAGTAGTTCATCTCTGAATTCTTCTCTCATTAGAGCTACATCAAAAGTAGTTTTTAACCAGTCCATTTTGTTTCCTAGATCGTATCGTTTCCCGATAAACTCATATCCGTATATCTGCTGTTTTTCTTTTAATAATTTCAATGCATCTGTTAGCTGAATTTCTCCACCATATCCTTTTTTTGTTTTTTTTATTGAATCAAAAATTTCAGGTGTAAGTATATATCTTCCAAGAATACCAAGATTTGAAGGTGCTTCTTCTTTTTTTGGTTTTTCAACCAAATCAATTATTGGATATAGATTTGTTTCAACAGGTTTGTCATATTTTATAATTCCATATGTTTCAAGACGATTTTCTGGAACTGGTTCAACTGCAATAATCGAAGAGTTATATTTTTTAAATTTTTCAATC
>Ga0272442_10002464_pt1 | contig 26766 bp, 26 predicted proteins | sample SSMForm2O_FD_200262 | JGI IMG/M metagenome (GOLD analysis project Ga0272442, IMG submission 200262) | Marine sediment archaeal communities from Little Sippewissett salt marsh, Falmouth, MA, United States - SSM-Form-2O | ecosystem: Environmental > Aquatic > Marine > Wetlands > Sediment ... | reverse complement strand
AAACGAACCTTCACGTACACCGTGACAACGTATCACGGTGCGAGAGAAAGAGTATTGATCGAGAGACAACAAAACCAAACACGCTGAGTTTCTGGGAGAACCAAACATGAACGCAAAAAGGCTCATCCTGCTCACGACCGTGGCCCTCTTGGCCGCAACCCCGATGGCCCAGGCCCGCATCAAACTCGTTGCTCTGCCCGAGCGGGCCGCCACCGTCATACGCCTCGACAACCCCAACGCCACGCTGATCGAAGAAGAACGCGTCCTCACCCTCCAGAAGGGCCTCAACAAAGTCGATTTCTCCTGGAAGGGCGTCCTCATCGACGAGGACTCCATCCGCCTCCAGGTCATTGACCACCCCGACGCCGTGACCCTGCTAAACGTCAGCTACCCGCCCGGCGAAGCAGCCCTCGTCTGGGAGATCAGCAGCGGAGGCGACTACGCCGAGACCGTTCGCATCAGCTATCTCCTGCGCAACATCGACCGCCTCATCACCTACAAAGCCATCGCCGACAAAGCCGAGACCCAGGTCGGCCTCCGCAGCTACCTCGTACTCCGAAACTTTTCCGGCGAGGACTTCGACAAGGCACGCGTCCTCCTCGACTACGGCGAAGCTTTCGAGCAGGGCATCGACCACGAAGAGACAAAACGCATGCTCTTCCTCAAGGCCCCCAAGGTCCCCATCCGCAAGGTCTGGACCTTCGACGCCGCCCGCCTGCCCTGGGACCCCGAGAAGCTCGAAAACCAGAACGTCGGCATCCCCGTCAGCTACCGCATCGTCAACAACGACGCCAGCGGACTCGGACAGTTCGCCCTCTGGGGTGGCAAGGCCCGCATCTTCCAGGACGACGGCCACCAGAGCACCATCTTCCTCGGCGAAGATCACGCCCCTCTCGTCCCCGTCGGCGAGAAGGTCGAGCTCTACATAGGCGACAGCCGCGACATCGTCGTCACCCAGCGCAAAATGCGCGACTCGCGCATCAACCTTCGCAAGAACAACTCCAACCGCGTCGTCCTCTACGACACCGACGAAATCATCACCGCCAAGATCGAGAACTTCAAAGACAGCCCCGCCACCCTCACCATGATCCAGCACATCGAGGGCCAGTGGGACATGGAAAGCTGCAATCTGACGTACACCAAGAAAGACGCCAGCACCCTCGAATTCGAAATCGAGCTGCCCGCGCGCACCGACGAAGGCCCGGCCGTCGTGGAACTGAACATGCACTATCACCGACGAAACGTCCGTTCCTGACGACCCGGTTCTCCGAATCCGCCAGCCGACATTAGGAGCAGCAATATGAAACGCATAATCCAAACCAAACCGCGTGATACCCACACCTGTCATTCCCGCGCAGGCGGGAACCCAGGAAGCACGGCGCGCATCCCGAACCCTCGTCCGTACACGGACAAGAGAACGAAGTCATACCTATGGTCGGCCCTCGCATGCGCGATAATACTCGCCATCACCACCGCCGCCTCCGCCAAGGTCGACCTCACAACCCTCCCCACCCGCGACACCGTCCAACTGACCATCTACAACTCCGCCGACCTAACCCTCGCCCGCGAGAGCCGCGCCCTGACCCTTAAGGAAGGCACCAACGCCCTCCAGTTCTCCTGGGTCAACACTCTGATCGACCCGACCAGCCTCGAGATGCTCCCCAAGGCCCACGCTGCCGAGATCGACATCGCCGAGCTGGTCTTCCCGCCGCGCGTCCAGAACCTCGGTCTCTGGAACGTCCAAAGCGAAGTCAGTGGCAAGGTCCCCGTCGAAATCTCCTACCTCACCAGCGGCCTCACTTGGCGCGCCTTCTACATGGGCACCCTCGCCACCGACGAGAAGACCATGCGCCTCCAGGGCTACGTCCGCGTCACCAACAACAGCGGTGAAGACTACGAAAACGCCCAGGTCCGCCTCATCGTCGGTAAAGTCCACATCCTCGACCAGATTGCCGCCCTCGCTCGCCGTCAGTACCCCTACGGCCGACCGACCGACGGCGTCCCCAGGCCCACCGTGGTCCATGCCCCTCGCAGCCGCGGCCGAGTGCAGAAGCTCGCTGCCATGCCCGCAATGGAGGCACTCGCAGACATGGCCGCCGCGCCCAAGGAGATCGTCAAGGAAGGGCTCAGCGAATACTTCCTCTACACCATCGAAGGCACCGAGACCATCCCCAACGGCTGGTCCAAACGCCTCGCCAGCTTCAATGTCGACGACGTCCCCGTCGTAAACCTCTACAAATTCGAAGAGCAGCGCTACGGCCGGAACGTCCTGCGCTTCCTCAGCTTCACCAACGACGACGAGCACGAACTTGGCGACACACCCATCCCCGATGGAACCATGAAGGTCTACCGCACCGCCGACCAGCAGAACCACCTCTCCTACGAAGGACAGTCATCCTTCAAGTACATCCCCGTAGGCGAAGAGGTCGAGCTGAACCTCGGCGCCGTCGCCGACGTCGTCGTCGAGCCCACCCTAATGGAAGTCCGCACCGACAACTACCGCTACGACCGCAACCGCAACGTCGCCGGCTGGGACGACATCCAGAAATTCAAAGTCGAAGTCAAGAACACCCGCTCCGTCCCCGTCAAAATCGAAATCAAACGCAACTTCGATTCGCAGTACTGGGACATCGAAAGAAGCGGACAGATCGACGCCTTCGAAAAGGTCGACCTCAACACCGTCAAGTTCACCATCCAGTTGCAGCCGCGATCCAACAAGACCTTCGAGTACACCGTCACCCACTACCGTGGCGTCCGCACCGAAGACTGGACACGCCGCTCGCAACAATAACAGCAACGAGAGAGGGGTTAATAATATGAGAACGCCATCACCAACCAAACGCCTGGCAGTAATTGCGGCGCGACCCTGTCATCCCCGCGCAGGCCTACCTCTTTGTCATCCCCGCGACGGCTCACCCCCTTGTCATTCCCGCGAAGGCGGGAATCCAGGAACACCCGCGCCCATCCACGACCCCGGTCTGTACGGCAACGCAGGCACCAAGTCATACCTATGGTCGGCCCTCGCATGTGCAGTGGTACTCACCATCACCACCACCGCCTCTGCCAAAGTCGACCTCGTAACCCTCCCCGCGCGCGACACCGTCCAGCTAACCATCTACAACTCCGCCGACCTCACCCTCGCCCGCGAAAGCCGCGCCCTAACGGTCAAACAAGGCGCCAACGCCCTCCAGTTCTCCTGGGCCAATACCTTGATCGACCCCACCAGCCTGGAGATGTTCCCCAAGGCCCACGCCGCCGAGATCGACATCGCCGAACTGGTCTTTCCGCCCCGCGTCCAAAACCTGGGCCTCTGGAACATCGCCAGCGAAATCGGTGGCAAGGTCCCCGTCGAAATCACCTACCTGACCAGCGGTCTCTCCTGGCGTGCCTTCTACATGGGCACCTTGAGCGAAGACGAGAAGACCATGCGCCTCCAGGCCTACGTCCGCGTCACCAACAACAGCGGCGAGGACTATGAGAATGCCCAGGTCCGCCTCATCGTAGGCAAAGTCCACATCATCGACCAGATCGCCGACCTCGCCCGCCGCCAATACCCCTACGGCAGCCCGGTCCAACTGGGACAGGAGGGCCTCGGGTTCGGTGGGGGCCGCCCCATGAAGGAGGAGATGGAGAAGCGCGCCTTTGGCGGTATGAGGGTCGGTCTAGTGGCAGGTGAGCCCATGGATGCCAAGCAGGTCATCAAGGAAGGCCTCAGCGAGTACTTCCTCTACACCATCGAAGGCACCGAGACCATCCCCAACGGCTGGTCCAAACGCCTCCAGAGCCTCGACGTCGATGACGTCCCCGTCGTCAACCTCTACAAATTCGAAGAGCAGCGCTACGGCCCGAACGTCCTGCGCTTCCTCAGCTTCACCAACGACGAAGACCACGAACTGGGCGAAACCCCCATCCCTGGCGGCGCCCTGAAGGTCTATCGCGGTCTCGCCGACGACGGCCATCTGTCCTACGTGGGCCAGTCATCATTCAAGTACATCCCCGTGGGCGATGAAGTCGAGCTAAACCTCGGCGCCGTCCGCGACGTCGTCGTTGAGCCCACCCTCATGAACGTCAAGACCGAAAACTATCGCTACGACAGCCACGGCGACGTCGCCGGCTGGGACGACGTCGAAACCCACCAGGTCGACGTCAAAAACACCCGCGACGTCCCGGTCAAGGTCGAAGTCAAACGCAACTTCGACTCCCAATACTGGGATCTCGCCCGCGCCGGGTCCATCAGCGCCTTCGAGAAAGTCGACCTCGACACCGTCAAGTTCACCATCGAGCTGCCGCCCCGTTCCAACGAGACCTTCGTCTACACCGTCACCCACTACCGCGGAACCCGAACCGAAGACTGGACACCCCGCTCCAGATAACAACAACAAGAGGGAGAGACCAATACCATGAGACTTGTATCGCCAACGAAACACATAGCCCCCAACCGTCATCCCCGCGAAGGCCTACCTCTTTGTCATCCCCGCGAAGGCGGGGACCCAGGAACCACCGCGCGCATCCACGGCTCCGGTCCGTACGGCAGCGCAAGAACGAAGCCATACCTGTGGTCGGCCCTTGCGGCGGCGATCATCCTTGCCGTCGCCACCAGCGCCTCCGCCAAAGTCGACCTCACAACCCTACCCACCCGCGACACCGTCCAGCTAACCATCTACAACTCCGCCGACCTAACCCTCGCCCGCGAAAGCCGCGCGCTCACGGTCAAGCAAGGCGCCAACGCCCTCCAGTTCTCCTGGGCCAATACCCTCATCGACCCCACCAGCCTCGAGATGCTCCCCAAAGCCCACGCCGCCGAAATCGACATCGCCGAGTTGGTCTATCCGCCCCGCGTCCAGAACCTCGGCCTCTGGAACGTCCAAAGCGAAGTCAGTGGCAAGGTCCCCGTCGAAATCAGTTACCTCACCAGTGGCCTCTCCTGGCGCGCCTTCTACATGGGCACCCTTTCCGAAGACGAGAAAACCATGCGCCTCCAGGCCTACGTCCGCGTCACCAACAACAGCGGCGAGGACTACGCCAACGCCCAGGTCCGCCTCATCGTAGGCAAAGTCCACATCCTCGACCAGATCGCCGACCTCGCCCGCCGCCAGTACCCCTACGGCAGCCCCGTCGAACTCGGACAGGATGGCCGCGCCGCCGGCTGGTACCACGCCGGCAAGAAAGCGATGGAGGAACTCGATAGAGACAACGAGTTCTCCTACGCCTTGGCTCCGGTCGTGCGCTTTGACAAACCAAAGCAGGTCATCAAGGAAGGCCTCAGCGAATACTTCCTCTACACCATCGAAGGCACCGAGACCATCCCCAACGGCTGGTCCAAACGCCTCCAAAGCTTCGACGTCGACGACGTACCCGTCGTCAACCTCTACAAGTATGAAGAGCAACGCTACGGCCCAAACGTCCTCCGCTTCCTCAGCTTCACCAACGATGCCGACCACGAGCTGGGTGACACCCCCATCCCCGGCGGCGCCCTGAAAGTCTATCGAGGTCTCGCCGACGACGGCCACCTGTCCTATGTAGGCCAGTCATCATTCAAGTACATCCCCGTCAACGAAGACGTCGAGCTAAACCTCGGCGCCGTCCGCGACGTCGTCGTCGAGCCCACCCTCATGAACGTCAAGGCCGACAACTACCGCTTCAACAACCACGGCGACGTCGTCGGCTGGGACGATGTTCAGACCTACCGGGTCGAAGTCAAGAACACGCGCGACGTCCCGGTCAAGGTCGAGGTCCGCCGCAACTTCCCCACGTCCTACTGGACGCTGGCCAGGAGTGGCGACATCGACGAGTATGAGAAGGTTGACGTCCGCACCGTCAAGTTCACCGTCACGCTTCCACCGCGATCGCAAAAGACCTTCGCCTACACCCTGACAACCTACAACGGCACCCGCCAGGAAGACTGGTCTCGCCTCTCTCGGTAAGCGTATCCGCCATCAGATCTGCATCGCCGTCGGAGGAACCTCCTCCGGTTCCGGCTCAAACACATTGAAATCCGGACCGTACTGCGCCAGGTAATAGAGCGAGTACGACCGTCCAAAAACGATGAAGGGTAGCAGAAGGACCGTGCCGACGTACGGGATGGCCAGGAAGCAGCATGCGACGCAGCAAATACACATCATGCCCAAGACCAGGACGCCGATAGCCAGGCCGATCACGAACTGGAAGAGAACGTAGAGAATGAACCGACCCATGTTCGCGGAGATCATGCCGGCCAGCACCCGCCAGGCCCGCGTACACTTGACGTTGTGCAGATACATGATCGGCACGACGAAGTCCCTCGTGAACATGCCGATCAGACCGAAGACGACCATGGCCGCGAAGCTGAGCAGGCCGCACATCACGATGGCCACGATGTTGTAGGGACCGAATCCAGAGGTCTTTATTGCCGAAGCGACGACCACGCCGGTCAGGGCCAGGAAGGCCACGACAACGACGAAGGCGAGTATTCCCAGGACCACGCGGAAGCTGAACAGGCTGTCGGCGTGGCCGCGGTACTGACGCCAGGGATTCAAGAACTCCCCCTTGTTTTGGGCCACGCAGTAGAGGAACGAGAAGCGCCCGCGGCTGCTGAGCCAAACCATGAGCAGCCACAATCCCACAACGACAACGAACAGCGCGGCGGCCAGAGGAATGATCCAATCGAGGTTGGCGAGGACATAATCCTTGACTTCGTAGTACATCTCACGAGGTCCGCCATGGCTTTCGCTGCTACGGTAGTTCATGTTGACCCGCTTGGAGCCCAATTGGGCCAACCACGCCGAGAAGCCGATGACGAGCCACTTACCCAGATCGAACGGGCGAAACAGGATGGTCTTGACCCGTTCGATCGCCGGGCCGATCGGCTCGACGACACTGACGTAGGAAAGGTCTGGATTCACAATAGCAATCCTCCCAGGTAGACGAACCAGTTGGCCAGCACCGCTGCGCAGAGAAGCACGACCAGGCCGATGTGACATCGCCTCAGCATGGCGCTGGCGCGTCTCGGCCCCAACGCCAGGGCGTAGAGGCGGTAAGGGATTTGCAGGCAGAACATCGCAAATACCGCCGGGCCGAGCCGATGGAATTGCACGCCCGCCGCGATGTCCCCGTGGGCCAGCGCACTGAACGACCGTGACATCCCACACAGCGCGCACCTGAGACCCAGTGTATCGTGCAACCAGCACGAGAACGGCCAGCGCAGGCCAAGGAACGAGAGCCCTTCGTCGCTGGATTTCAGCACGGCCGCGCCGATCAGCGCTGCCCCGCAAACAGACAACACGGCTATGTGACAGACACGGTCGAAGTCCGCGGGCACCAGGCTCGCGGCCGATCTGTCATCTCGTAGGGCGGCTATGTCACACGCTTGCGTCACGGCAGTTCTGCCTATCTTCGGTGAGCGTCATGGCCCGGCCCGGCGCCGACCCGCTGCCGCAGCTCGCGCAGTTCCTTCTGGGCCGGCCAGTCGGAAAACGCCAGGTAGAACGGCACGAAGCCGTTGATGATCGGCACCAGCGTCAGCAGGCCCAACGCCCAGTGGTAGCCCGCCTTGGAGAAGATCTTGCAGAAGATCAGCACCGATATGAGGTTGATAACCACGACCAGGAAGATGATCACGCCGATCATAATGATCGGGACGGTTCTCTCGAGATACATTGGGTCTTCATACATCAGACAGCCTTTCCCAACACTAGCTTGTTATGCGTTTCTTCGGATGCCGCATCCCAGATATAGACGCCTGGGGAGCGGATTCCTTCAATCTCGTTGTCTCCGGCGGCCTCGCGGTCGCTCCATCCCATCGCTATCGGAGTCGGCTCAATTCGCCAATGGCGCGGGCGACGTGGTCGCGATGTTCCTCGATAGGGGCCGGGTCCACCGTGAACGTTGTCATGTTTGCCGTGATTTCTTGAGGGACTTCGAGCAGAGCGCTGTACTTGTGTTTCTGAGTGTCGCTCAGTTGGCCGCCTTTGGCTTGAATCAGGCGGCGCAGGATGACGAGGTACTCGTAGTCCTCGATGCCGTCGCGGAGCATCTCCCAGCGGATGCTGTCGACGGGGCCGGCCAGGACGGGCCCGCTCGGGTTCGCGTCGGCTGCGGCCAAAGGTGGATAGATGAACCGCCCATCGCCATTTCCCCAGGGCCGCTTCTGACCGGCCGGCGTGCTGTAGCCCGAGCGCCAGCCCATGGGGTCTTCGTAGGGGTTCTGCGGCTGATCGGGATAAGCGGCCGAGCTGGTCCAGTAGTTGCTCTGCCAGACGAGGATGCCCTCGATCTTCCGCTGCCACGTCTGCCAGAGCCAGACGCGCAGCTCGGTGCCGGGGTGGTCGATGAAGAGCGTGCAGTAGGGGGCCTTGGGGCCCGTGCAGACGTACCACCAGAACTTCTCGCCGTGGGCGCGACGCTGCTCGGATGACTCGTGTTCGTAGTGATTTGAGACGGGGCACCAGATGTCCGGTCCGCCGATCAGGCCCGGCTCGACCTGCTCGGTCAGCATGCGCGTGATATCGGGCGCGGCGGCCTTGAGCTTGGCGAAGCCGTTGTTGACGAAGGCATAGTCTTTCGGTGCCGGCTCGTCGAACCAGTAGACGAACGCTTCGTCGAGCCAGCCCTTCTCGCGCAGGTGTTGCTGCATCTGGCCGCAGTAGTCGGCGAACATGGCTTTGTAGTGCGGCGTCTCTTCGCCGAAGCCGATCAGGTCGGGCTCGCGGCGGGCGTGGAACGTGCCGCCGCCGAGGCCCGGGATGCCGAGCCGGAACGAGTTGAAGTGCAGCCGGTCGATGGCTTGCTCCATCGCGCGGTCCCAGGCGCTGAAGTCGAACTTGACGCGCAGCTTGTCGCGATCCACCTCGGGCAGGATCGGCGGCTCGAAGGAACCGCCCTCCAGGAACTCGACGCCTGTGTTCGGGTGACTGAGCGAGACGTCGTCGAACCAGACCAGGCCGGTGTGTTCGCCCGTTTCCGTCCAGGAGGCGGCCCGCAGACGCAGTTGAACGAAGCGGGCTCCTTCCGGAGAGGCGGCGATCTTCTGGTCGAATTGTTGCCACTGGCCGTTGCCTTCGATGCCGATGTCGTTGTTGCCGCCGGAGATCCATTTGTTCGAGGCGTCGTGATGGTTCAACGTCACGAGGAAGGTCTGGCCCGGGATGGCGGTGCGGTACCAGAAGCGCAGGCGGAATCCGCTCTTCGGAATGGTCACCAGCGGCGTGTAGGTCGCGTCGACGTTCTCGTCGTTGCGGTCGTCGAAGATCAGCAGTGAGTTCTCGCCGGCGTGCTTTTCGTTCTTGACGGTTCGACCCCCTTGCCACTTGGGCTTGGGTGGGCGGACGGTGGGCCAGGTGACACGGATGGGATCGAAGGGTGCGGGGTTGTAAGGCGAGATGTGGTGGGCGCTGAGGTTGGCCCAGTACTTGTCGATGACGGTGCGTTTGTCCGCTTCGCTGGTGAGCTTGTGGTAGCGGTAGACGTTGCCCGGGCTGAAACCGAAGGCGGTCGTACATGACATGCGGTCGGGCAGGGTGAAGTCGTAGACCTCCACCATGATGTTGACCGTGCCGTAGCTGTTCTCGGTCTCTAACGCAATCTCGCCCATGTACATGCCAGGTTTCGCGTCACGCGGGACTTTGACGCGAACCCAGAAGGGATGGTTCTTGCCGGCTTCCAGATCGACTGGCGCGGCAAGCGGTGGCAGGGGGTCGGGCCAGGGACCGGCGATGCCGCTCTTGTCGGTTGGGCGCTCGACGTTGACGTAACGGACCTGGAGGACTTCGACGTTTTCGGCCGGGATAGTGTGCAGGGCCCCCGGGGTATCAGGGCTGGGGAAGCGTATTTGGGTGAGGGTACAGGCCCGCATCATCACACCCTTCAGGGGCTGGGCGGGGCGGATGACGAGTTGGGTGGCCTCGACCTCGTTGCGGGCGGCGCTGACGAAGACCGCATGCGCAATGGGCAACCGTGGCAGGGGACGTTCGCGGCTGATTTTCAGGCCTGATGAGGCCCACCACAATTCCATCTGCTTCATCGAGCCGGGCGCCAGCCTGCGGCATGCCGAACTGATGTTTTCGTGCAAGACCGTTTGGCCCGTCGTCGCCGATGTCAGGAGTAATATCACCCAAAGGAAGCCGTGTCTCCGCATGATTTGATCCTTTCCGTGGGGTCTGTGCGATTCACTAGCAGACGCTGGGCGATTCTCGGCGGTCAGGGGAGCAGTGTCAAGAAGCCAGGGTTTCGGAGGCATGATAGGGAGCGGTAGAATTGGGTTTGATTGGGTTTGTTTTTCGGGGGGACCGGCGTTTTCAGGGCAGAAATGCGGGAAATTGGGTTTGTTTGGCGCGGATAATGACAGCGCAAGCGGGTGAGGCCTCGCATTTGAGATCTGAGATTTGAGATTTGAGATGGGCGTGATGCTGGGGTTAGATCCGTTCGACTGCGCTGCGCTTGCCCGTTCGACTTCGCTTGCGCTGCGCTCAGGGCTAAAGGCTGAATCAGGACGGCTGCGGCGATTGGGTTTGTTTTGCATTCTTGGCAGGGCGGGAGCGGAAGGTTTCTCCCCGGTTCGGTGATTGGGGGGTCGTTTCGCTTCGCTGGCCATGGGCGACCTCTTTGATGGATGATGGTAGTTAGGTATATATAAGACGAGTGCCGTGGTGGGGGTGTTTCGAGGATTTTGGGGGAATGCGGGATTTTTTGGGTTGACCGAGTTCGAGATTGGTGTATTATAACAGTAATACACGTGGCGTGAGGTTTGGAGATTCGAGATAACATGCTGCTGGAGATTGATCATCATAGCGGGCAGCCGATCTACCGTCAGGTGATGGAGCAGATTCGTCGGCAGATCCTGGCGGGGCAGTTGGCGGAGGGCGAGCAGCTCGTTTCGGTGCGGGGGCTGGCGGGGCGGCTGAAGGTCAACCCGATGACGATCAGTAAGGCGTACGGGCTGCTGGAGATGGAGGGGTTGCTGGAGCGACGGCGGGGGGTGGGGCTGTTCGTGGCGGGGCTCGAGCAGGAGCAGAAATCGGCGAGCAAGGGGGAGCTGCTGGAGCGGATTCTGGGCAAGGCGGTGGCGGCGGCGGTGCAGTTCGGGATATCCGAAGAGGAAGTGAAGCGACTGACGGAACGTCTATTCGAGAGATATGGTTCTGCAATTCGGAGGGACGAGCATGAGTGAGAGCGATCCCATGGTGGCAATTCGCGGTTTGAGGAAGCGGTTCGGCAGGGTGCACGCGCTCAAGGCGGTCGATCTGGACATCGGGCGGGGACGGATCGTGGGGCTGCTGGGGGCGAACGGGGCGGGCAAGAGTACGCTGCTTCGGCACATCATCGGGCTGTACCTGCCGGATGTGGGTACGTGTACGACGTTGGGCTGCGAGGCGGGCAAGCTCAGTCCGGCCGAGTTGGCGCGGATCGGGTACGTGCATCAGGAGGGGGAGCTGATCGACTGGATGACGGCGCGGCAGTTGATCCGGTACGTGAGCGTGTACTATCCGAGTTGGAGCAGGGAATTGGAAGAGCGGCTGGTCGACGAGTACGACATCTCGTTGAAGGCGCGGGTGGGGTCGCTGTCGCCGGGTCAGCGGCAGCGGCTGGCGATTCTGATCGCGATCTGCTTCGAGCCGGAGCTGCTGATTCTGGATGAGCCGGCGGCGGCACTGGATCCGTTGGCGCGGGCGCAGTTTCTGGATTTGCTGTTACAACTAATCCAGGACCAGAACCGGACGATTGTGATCTCGTCGCACATTCTCAGCGACGTGGAGAAGGTGATCGATCATGCCGTGATTATGAAGGCGGGGCGGATCGCAGCGGATGCGAGCTTCGATGCGCTGCGGGAGAAGTACTGCCGGGTGCGGCTGACGGCGCTAAGCGGGGCGCTGCCCGAGGAGCTGGGGTTTGGCAACGTACTCGAATGCCGGCGGAATGAATCGGAGGCGACGCTGACGGTGGCGGATCTGTCGGCCGAGGAGATCGAGGCGGCGGCGACGCGCATCAATTGCCAGGCCGAGATTCAGCCACTGCCGTTGGAGGATATCTATCGAGTCATCGTGGCATAGCTGGGTGGAGGGAGAGTATGGGCATTGTCTGGACACACTGGAAGGTTGCCATGGCGCGGGAGAGGTCTGAGGGATCTTCCGTTGTCTTTACTGTGGTGGTTGTCGTTCTGCTGGTCATCGTCACTTCCGGACTGCCGGATGGGGAGATGGACTGGCGGAATCTGATTGATGTCGCGCGGCACCCGGTCATCTTGTCACTGCCGTTTATTCTCTTGGGTTTCCTGCCTTTGGGTTGTCACTTCCAGGTGCATGCGTTGACGGAGAAGACCTTCTCGTTTTGTCTGCCGGGGCATCGGGAGTCTCTGCGCAGACTTTACTTTTCGTGCGCGGCGCTGGGCGGTCTGGTCTTTTGCCTGTGGTGGATGGTGGTCGGATTTGGGCTAGGTCAATCGCAGGAGGCGGCGGTTTCGGTTTGGCCGCACGGGGTGCTTAGCGCTTTGGGTAGCTTTCTCGGGGGGATGGCGATCCTTCTGGCGATCAGCGCGTCACGCTTGGTACTGCACCCGCTGGTGTGGGGCGTTCTGGCGTTCGTGGCGATTCCGTTTGGTTTCATCTGTTTCTTTGGTCTGTTCGTGGTGTGCCAGTACCCGCTTGTCCCCATCCCGATTGGGTCGGTCGTTCTGATCTTCTTCTGGGTCCGGCTGGGGAAGATGCGGTATGTGCGGCGCAGTCATCGGGCGATCCTTAATGAAGCTATGGACCCTCGGTTCCAGCTCGGGTTCGCGCGGCCGGCTCCCACCTGGGTGGACAACTTGTTTCTGGGGCGGGCGGAGCAGTGCCGCCCTCTTGGATTAGGCCGATATATCTGGGCGAGCTTCTATCGCACGTTTGGCTCGGTGCTGTCTTATTGGAAATGGGTCCTGAGTGGCGCTATCCTGGCGTCAGTCGGGCTGGGGCTGATGGGGCGGTCTTTTGCGGAGATGATGTTCGTGTCTTTGGGTCTTGTGGCTGCAACTGCGCACCTGCCCGCGGCCTCGAGCCTGCTGCTGCCCGGGGGCAGCCGAGAGCAGTTCTGGGGCAGTGTGGCAGCGGGCGTCGCTATGTCTGTGCTGCTGGTGGCGCTGGCGGTTGTCATTGGGGGCGTTTCGGAGATCGTGGCCCTAAGGTCCGGGGCGGGTGCTGGGGATGTGGGCTTGCGGATCGCGAGCGCCTGGTTGGCCTGCGTGCTCGTGCCCTGGATGTGTGCCCAGCGCGTGGGAGGCGCGGGAGTGCTGCGAATTGTGAACGGAGCAGGGGCTACAGTGGTATTCTTTCTCGCGCTGCTGTTATGCGGCCAGGCCCTCGACTTTTCCGCGTGGCCGACGCCGAGGCGGTATCTCGTCCTGGCGAGCATCTTGCTTTGCGGGTGGGTGCTGTTCTTGGTGGCGTTGAGGCAGGTGTGTCGGAGAGGATGTTTGATTGGGCAGACGGTGTATGACGAGGACTGAGCATGAGTGTTCTGACGATGAATTTGCGGCAGTTGTATCAGCGGCGGGGGCTTTGGGTGGCTTACGGGCTGCTTGGGTTCATGGTGCTGGCGAGTGTGGAGGGGCGGTTGGATGGCGTAGAGGCGGGGGAGGGGTGGTTCGTCGGGTTGATCGCGCTGGCTTTTGTGGTAGGGATGTGCGCGGCGGTGCTTCAGATGGAGATCATGAGCAAGCCGGCGGCTTACTGCCTGCCCGGTCACCGGCAGATGGTGCGGCGGTTCATCTTCACTATTGGCGTCGCGACGAACCTTGCCAGCTCGCTCTTGTTTCTGTGGTATCCGGGATTGCCGTTGGCCTTGGCGCCGTTGGTGTGTTGTTCGGCGTTCTTTGCGGGGCTGGTGTTCTACCTGGGCGGGGCGGCGCTGGCGCTGCGGCGCAAGGGGGGACTGGCGTGCGCCGGGGTGATTTTTCTGATGGTGGGCGGGGGGGTACTGCTGAAGCTGCGCATCTTGCTGGAGGGGGTTGTGGTGGGGCATCCGGTGGGGGTGATTGGCTTCGGTCTGCTGGGCGCGATCGGTGCGTGGGTCCTTCTGGGCGAGGCGGAGTTGGCGCGGCGTCACTGCCTGGGGCCCTGGGTCGGTTTCGGGGCGATCTTCAACCGGGAGAGGCTGCGTCGCTCACCTCAAGCCCGCGACGGGGCGCGGTGGGCCAGACTGAAGGATCATCCGCGGCCGTGGGTGGAGAGTTTCTTCGTGGGTCGGATGAGCCAGGACGGGTCGTTCGGTATGGTCCGTTGTGTGTGGGGTGCCCTGTACCGGTCGTATGGGCTGGTGATCTCGCAGTGGCGGTACGCGGCGGTGGTTGCCCTGGTCCTGGCGATCCTTCTGGGCTACGTGGGCCCCCACTTGTGGACGGTGCCGATCTTCATCCCCATTATCGTCCTGGGGGCGTATGCGTTTGAGCCGCCGGTGTACTCGACGCTGTTGACGGCCGGGGGGCGCGAGGAGCGGTTCGGCTCGACGCTGGCGACGGTTGCCGTCGGGGCCGGGTTGCTGGCGCTGTTCATCGCGGGGGTGTCGCTGGCTTCGGTATTGCTGGGTTTTGTTTTGCCCGACATCGATTACCACGGGTTGGTGGTGAGTTACCGCGGCATTGGCGTCGAGGCGCTGTACGCGGCGTTGATGTTCGTGCCTCTGGCGTCGCTGGTGCAAGTGGTGTTGTTTCGCCGGCCCGTGCTGATGGTCGTCGTGCTGGTGGTGCTGCTGCAAGCGACGGCGACCGTTCGTATGTTGTGGCTGGACGAGTCGGCGGGGTTGCTGCGTCTGATCTGGCAGGACGGGCTGGCGCCGGCCGGACGCACGGGGGCGGTCGGCCTTGGCGTGGCGCTTTGTTGGCTGGCTCTGGCGGTGGTCTTGCGACACATCGCGAGGAAGTGGTGTTTGGTTCGATAGGCGTGGTCTTACTGGGGCTGGCGTACGCGGACGGCGTGGGGTTCGACGACGGCTATGCATCCGGACAGGGCGGCAAGATCCGTGGCGCGGACGAATTCCTCGATGAAGCGGTTGACGTGGAGGGGCCCCAGAGCGCGCGGTCGGAACAGGATGATGCCCGGGTGCGAGCCGGGAGGGTACTTGCGGAGGTCGGCGAACTCGACGTCAAGGGTTAGAAGGATGCGGCTTTCGCGAGCGGCGGATGCAGCTACCTGAACATCCGGCTTGGATAGCAGATTCTCGTCAGCGGCGGTGGATGTGTCGTGACCCAGGTCGGCCAGGACGGGCTTGAGGTGGCGAGAGAGATTCTCGTCGAGTTTGAGCTTCATGCGTTGGCCGCCATCTTCCACAAGCCCTCGTGTGCGAGTCCGGCGGCATAGGCCAGGGCGGCGCGGACGTCGTCTTTGGTTAGCTGGGGGTAGTGGTCGACGAGACCATCGATGGTCAGGCCTTCGGCGAGGCCGTCCAGGATCACGGCGATTTCTATGCGTGTGTCCCGGATGCAGGGGCGACCACCGCAGACGGCGGCGTCCACAGTCACCCGATCAGTATGGTCCGGTCTCTGCATGGCGAGTCTCCTTTACAGGCTATCATACCGCAAGCAAGCTCGCGATTCAATAGCCGCACTCGGTTTCGAGTTGGTGGGGGAGGGGGTTTAGGGGGCATTGTTGGCATTTGGGTTTGGGTTTGCAGAAGTCTTTGCCGACGCAGACGAGGAGGGCGTGGAATTCGTTGAAGAGGGCCACGTCGGGTTCGAGGTTGGATTCGAAGAGGTATTGCAGTTGTTCGTAGTCGATGTCGGGCTCGATGAGGGCGTGGCGGACGGCGACGCGGGCGGTGTAGGCGTCGACGACGAAGACGGGGTGGTTGAAGGCGTAGAGGAGGATGGAGTCGGCGGTTTCGGGGCCGATGCCGGAGATGCTGAGCAGCTCTTCGCGGAGGCGGCGGGTGTCGATGGCAGCCAGCGTTTCGAGGTTGCCCTGGTAATTGTCGACGAGCCATTGGAGGAAGTTGCGGAGGCGTTTGGTCTTGAGGCGGAAGTAGCCGGCGGGGCGGATGAGTTGTTCGAGTTCGGCGGCGTCCAGGGCGTGGAGCTTGTCGGGTTCGAGCAGGCCGGCGGTCTTGAGGTTGGCGATGGCCTTCTCGACGTTGGTCCAACTGGTGTTCTGGGTGAGGATGGCGCCGACGATGATCTCGAATTGGGTTTCGCCCGGCCACCAGTGTTGGGGTCCGAAGGCGTCGAGGAGTCGCTGGTAGATTTCGTGTAGCTGTTGTCTTGTCTTCTGCATCGAGCACCGCCAATGGTCGTATCGCGTTTCACCTTGTGACAGGCAAGGTCGTATAAAGTCCGGGCGGGGGCTATTGTAATCGGATCGTGGTTGAAGTAAACTCGCAAGATACGTGCCTTGGTGTGGCGGGGAAGCGCCTCCAGGGATGAAGGGCAACGGGAAAGACGGATCTTCGCCAGATGGCCGGGAAGAAGGAACAGAAGAAGAAAAGCAACAGCCAGCGGTACACGACGGGCCAGTTGCTGAACTTCGCGAGCGACTCGTATCTGGAGCGGACGAGCCGGCCTTTGTATGCGATCGTGTTTCTGCTGCCGTTCATCGTGTTCTATGAGATCGGGACGATTCTGATTAATACGGATCTGCTGAACCAGTCGCAGGTGCGCGTGGTGGCGTTCGTGTGGCTTCAGCATTTCCTGGAGTATCTGGGGACGAGCGATCGGATCGCGTGGGTGGCGCCTCCCTTGGTTGTTATCGTGATCCTTATCGGTCTCCAGGTGGCGTCTCGGAAGGCGTGGTACTTCTGCGTGGGTGATTACCCGCCGATGGTGCTGGAGTGTACGCTGTTGGCGGTGCCTTTGATTGTGTTGAGTCTGTTCTTCAACAGTCCGACTCCGAGCGAGGGCGAGATGGCGCCGGCGGCTGCGGTCGCGGGGCACGTGGTGTGTGCGGCGGGGGCGGGGAGTCTGGAGGCGGGCGGTGATACGCTGATGGCGAACGTGGTGACGGGGGTGGGGGCGGGGATCTACGAGGAGCTGGTCTTTCGGCTGATTCTGATCTGCATTTTGATGGTGTTCTTCCAGGACCTGATCGGGATGAACCATCAGAATGCGATCGTGCTGAGCGTGCTGATTTCGGCGGCGCTGTTCAGCGCGCATCATCACATCGTGCTGGTGGACGGTCAGCTCGGTCGCAGCGCGCCGTTCAACTGGACGGAGTTCGGTTTTCGGACGATGGCGGGGGTGTATTTCGCGGGCCTTTTTGCCATCCGGGGGTTCGGTATTACGGCGGGAACGCACGCGTTTTATGACATCATTGCCACGCTTATTAACGCGTTTTTTTTCGCGCACTAGGTCGCGCGTGCGCGTTCCCTCTTTTTCATTTTTTGACGCACAAATTTCTGTGGCGCTATTAGTCTTGATACGGTCTGGGCTTGCGGCATATTCGTCCTATAAGGGGCTCGTAAGGGCCTATCAGTACTGATATTACGCTTGAATGGGTGAGGGGGTTGTGCTATAATGCAATGAAATAAAGGGTAGCGTTTTACGGGGTTTTTGTACATGGAATCACCGCAGACCAATATTGCCGTAGACCAACTGACCTTCAGCCTGTTTCAGCGTCCTCTGCACCCAGAGCTTTTTCAGCTTTACGCGACCCGGCAGCTCAAGACGGAGAAGTACGAGGCCCTTATTTGGGTGACGGGTTGTACGCATGTTGTCAGTGTGTTTTCCGGCGATGTTTGTCTGAGCGAGGTGGTCAGCGCCCCGGGTCAGTTGCTTCCGCATCGGGGTCTGGTGGAGCGGTTCCAGTTCCGCGGTCCGCGGACGCACAAGTGTACGTTGAGCCGGGGCGTCAGCTACATGACTGACTTCCAGGTCGAGAAGATGAGCTCGAATCTTTATCGGCAGAGTCATACCGACCTGGAGCGTTTCGCCCGCAATCGCGGTGTTTTTGTGAAGTTCCCGGAACTCGAAGTGGACAGTCTGCAGCCCTTCTGCTATGTGGACTTCGAGGCGCGGCGCAGCGAGCTCCACATTCATACGTTCGCGGCGTATCCCGATCAGGTCACGATGATCAAGACGCAGTCTCTGTTCGACTTCCAGTAGTCTCGACGGGCGGCGCGGGGGGGTTTGCGAGCCCGCGAGCGGCTTTCAGATCATCAGGATTCACATCACTTTTCCCACGGTATCGAATCGCTACGTTTCTCTGTTTGCGGTGAATGTCTGTCGCGCGGAACGTGGGCGCTGAAGGCATGTGCTCTGTGGCAGGCGGGCTCGGTCTAAGCGGGCTGGACTTGGACGTTCTGTTGGAGGACGTCGAGCTTTTCGCGAATCTCGCCGGACATGCGGCTGTTGGGGAAATCGCGCATGATCTGCTGGCCAATCTCGAGGGCGCCGGCCCACTGCTTGTCGGAGATGGCCATGGCGAACTGGACGCCGAGGTTGTGGAGCTTGGTCTTGAAGACGTCCTTGGCGGCCTCCTGGAGGGCGAGTCCCTCGTTTGGGGTCAGATACATGTCGAGCTCTTTGAGTATCTCGAGGCTGCGATCCGTGTCCTGCTGCTGGATGGCGTCGTCCCAGGCGGCGAGGAGGATCTTCTTGCGTTCGCCTTTGCGGTCGATGAGCTGCTGTCGCATCGCTCTGGCTTTCTCCGAGTGGGGATGCTCTGCCACAAGCGCTTCGATCTGCGCGCTGGCCTTGGGCCATCGACAGGCTCTGAGCAACATCCTGATGTGCTCGATGGCCTGGTCGATGCGTTCCTCTTCGGTGGCGTTGCGATAGGTGTCGACCTGGACGCGCAATTCGCTGGCCAAGGCGTGGTAGCCGGAGTGGTTGCCGATCTCGTCGATGATTTCGTAGGCCGCTTCGAAGTCCTTCTGTTTGAGTTTTTCGAAGACGGCTTCTCGGAGGGACTGGCGGTCTTCGTCGCGGAAGGCAATCGCTTTGACGGGCTCACTGATGCGTGTGCTGTGGTTGATCTGCATGAGTCCGTTGCGGATGTTCTCGAGGGCCTTGGTGGCTTCCTCCATCTTGGCACTGCTTTCGCGCAGGGCGCCGACGATGCCGGCGACCTGGGAGAGGATCGTCAGGAGGGCGATGAGGAAGATCAGCGAGCCGAGCAGGAATACGAGGTTGCGTATGGCGGCCGTCTCTTCGAACACGTTGGTCAGCAGCGCGAGGAGCACGATGGCAAGGAGTGTGGCGCCGATGATGACGATGTGCCATTTGAATTGCCAGACCTGGCTGTCCTTTTCGGAGTTCATGTGTCTTGTCTCCTACTGAGTGGCAGAGCTCAATACAGCCAACTCTCTCTCCAACCCCATTATAGATATCGGCTGCGGCGGGGTCAATACAACAGCCCGAGGCGGTTTCTCGGGGGCAGGGCCCTAGAACTTTAAGATTGTCAGGGCATCCGTTGCCCGGGCGCGTTCGTTGGTGCCGAACGCGAGCCTCTGAAGATAAGACGTCTGATTGTGTTGCTTTATTCGGGTTTGGTCTGGATTTGTGGGGGCCGGTCGTGGGGGGGCGCACAAAAAGAACCGAAGCTTAGGGGCCTCGGTCCTTTTGGAGACAGCTTCTGCAAATGTGAATATAGAGCAAAGATATGATCTATATAGCTGTCTCGAAAACCAAGATATAGAAGAAAAGAGCGTACGCGTACACCTGCTATTATAGCAGGCTCGCCCGCTGTGGCAAGACATTCCTGCCGGTCATGCGGTTTCTGAAGGCGACGATTGGCCCGGGATCGGGCCCTGGGGGCTACTCCCGGGCGGCGGCGACGCAGTAGATGTAGATCAGGGGTTCGGAACCGGTATTTTCGACGTCGTGGAGGGTCTCGGGGGGGATGTAGGCGACTTTCCCGGCCCCTACGGGGAGTTTCTGGTCGTCTCCGATGTGGACCTGGCCCTGGCCGGCGAGGAATACCAGGTGTTCTTCATTTTCCTTGGTGCTGTGTTGTCCGCATGATTTGGCGGGTTCGAGGTGTACGCGGCCCGATTTCATGCCGTGTGTCTGCGGCCGGCCGGGCAGCAATCGCTGGAATTCGGGCTGATCGTTGAGTTCGACGGTGAAGGCTTTTGCTGATGATGCCATGAAAGCTCCTTATAACATGAGAGGGAAAGCGTATTTTCAGTGCTGTAAATATGGATTTCGGGTGAATCTGTCAACCGCCTTTGTTGATTCGGGAGGGAGATTGGGCTACCCTTGGCGGCGAAGACAAGGGTTTGATCCTGGAGTTTGGAGCATCGATCAGTCGTGACGGAAGAACTGAGAGCACTGGTGTGGACCGCCGCTTCCATTGGCTTTCTCCACACGCTTCTGGGGCCGGACCACTATCTGCCCTTCATCATGATGTCGTGGGCGCGCAAGTGGTCGGCCGCCAAGACGGGTCTGATCACAATCCTCTGCGCGCTGGGTCATATCGCCGGCTCGGTTCTGCTGGGTTTGCTGGGCGTTTTCCTGGGCTGGGCCGTGAAGGGGCTGGAGGGGACGGAAGCGATTCGCGGGGGTTTGGCGGCGTGGCTTCTGATCGCGTTCGGCCTGGCGTATCTGATTTGGGGTATCCGGCTGGTGTATCGTCGCCACCCGCACCAGCACCGTCATCCGCATCTGTCCGAGGCGAGCGGCTCGCATCAGCACCTGCACACGCACCTCGGCGAGCACACGCACGTTCACGACACGGAGACGGGCAAGACGGTCACGCCGTGGGTGCTGTTCCTGATCTTTGTGTTCGGGCCGTGCGAGCCTTTGATTCCGATCCTGATGTATCCGGCGGCCAAAAGCGGTGTGGGGGACCTTCTTGTGGTCACGGCGGTGTTCGGCGCGGTGACGACGGCGACCATGCTGGGGGCCGTGTTCCTGGGCAAGGCCGGCGTGGACTTCCTGCCTTTGAAGAAGATTCAGCGGTATAGCCATGCCCTGGCCGGGGGCACGATCATGCTCTGCGGGATCGCCATTCAGTTCCTCGGGCTCTAGCCGTTCTCTCGCTGGGGGCGGCTCTTCGCGGCATCTGGCGAAAGAAACTGCTCTGCCCTGGTTTTTTCCTTGCCGGTGGTAGCACAAATCCTGTATTCTTATACGTGGTAGCATGAAATGTTATATCGTATGCGCTTTGGGTATGGGGCTTGAGGGTTGGATAAGGAGGGCAAGATCATGAGGAAGCGGTTTTTTGTGAGTGTGTTGATTGGGCTTGTGGGGGTTGGAACCTTAGGGGCTGACGTGGTGACGCATTCGGCGCTGCAGGCTGTTGACGAAATGGGTGAGCAGACGTACACGGGCAGCGCGCGTGTCACTCTGGAAGGGATCTTGCTGCACCATCCCGGTGACATGCTGGACCCGACGCCCGACGACAGCGTCACGACAATGTACGACGTCAGCGGCGAGTGGCAGATCTTCTTCCAGGGCGAGGGGGAGGATCATGGGGGGACAGCGGTGTGGATGGGTCAACTGTATAACAACCTGCCGTGGGTGGCGCCGGACGGCGGTTATTCCAACGAGGAGTGGGCGGGGGAGCTGACGCGGCTCAATGCGGCGCAGTTCTGTCCCGGCGACCGCATTGCCGTGACGGGGTCGTTCCTGTCTTACAAAGGGAAGACGAATATCAATGAACACCATAGCACGCATCCCGACGACGACTTCGCGATCGAAGTAGTGGAGCGGGATGTCGGCTTGCCGAAGCCGGAACTGGTTGCGCTTGACCATTTGAAAGATGATGCGGATCAATTTGTTTTCGATCCACTACGCGAGGTGGGGGGCGAGCGCTACCAGGGACGGCTGATCAAGATTCTGGATGTGAATGTGGTGGACCCGAATGGTTGGGGGCCGCATGGCGAGCTGACGATTACCGATGGGTTGCGGACGCTGTCGGTGAAGCTGGGTCGGGGCAATGGGATCTATGCGGGCTCGTGGAATCTGACGGAACCGTTCGATGTGATCGGTATCCTGGACCAGGACAGTGTCAACCTGATCGACGGGTATCGGTTGTACGTGACGAACTACGACGGGAACGGGGACGTGCTGGCGGCGCCGGAGCACCGGTGGGCCGATCGGCTCGAGGGGGGCGAGCCTAATGGGGTCAGCGCGGGCGTGGCTGATGCGGTGCCCGGGGATGGGGCATGAGAATCGCGAGCAGGCCAACGAGACGAGCGTTTACATTGATTGAGTTGATGGTGGTGGTTGCCATCGTCTCGCTGCTGCTGGGGATTCTGTTGCCCGTGACGGGGCGGGCGCGTCTGGCGGCGAAGGTGCTGACGGTCAACGCGGAGCTGCGCGACATCGGTCTGGCGCTGGAGGCGTATTCGTTCGATCATGAGAGCCTTTACCCGCCGACGCGGGTGGACTGTATGCTGGGCGAGCATTTCTACCCGCTTCCGTGTGAGTTGACGGCTGCGGGCTATCTGCCTGCGGCGGCGGCGGAGACCTTTATGTCGGCGGGGGTGGAGGATCGTTTCAACCGGGGTCACACCTACAAATACCGGTCGGTCGGAACGCTGATCTACAACCGGACCACGGTCGTCGAGGAAGGGGCGTACCTTTGGGTGCCGGATGGGTTCCCGGCGAACGAGCGGGAGGGGGGCGAGACGTACAGCGATCTGGCGACGTCCCCTGTCAGTTGGGTGCTGTATAGCGAGGGGCCGGCGTTCGACGACGCGCAGATGCGGGCGATGCAGTATCCTGTGCCGCGGGCGAGTTGGTTCGACGGGCAGAGGGGCGATGGTGTCATCACGCGGTTGCGGCTGCGCAACGGGAATCAGGTGGGATCGTTCGAGCGATAGGCGATTGATGAGAGTTCTACGGCTGTGCGTTGTTCTTGGTCTTCTTGCGGGCGGGTGCCGGGAGCGATCCGCGGAAGAGGCCGGGCCTGAGATCGCGGTGACGAATTCCTATCTGGCGGCGGTGGTGGAGGACCTTTGCGGGGAGGGGACGGAAGTCATGTGTCTGGCGCCGCCAGGGATGTGTCCGGGGCATTTCGATATTTCGCCGGGGCAGGTGAGGCAGTTGCGAGGCTGTCGGCTGCTGTTGCTCTTCGATTTTCAGTCGCAGGTTGAGTCGGCTCTGGTGCGGCTGAAGGAGAGAGGACTCCAGACGCGTCGTGTCGAGGAGGCCAAGGGTTTGTGCGTGCCCGATTCGTATGTGGCGATTTGCCGGGACGTTGCGGGCATACTGGAGGGTGAGTGTCCGGAACGGGCAGCGGCGCTGGCTGAGCGGCTGGCGGCGATCGAGCAGCGGCTTGGTGCGCTGGGAGACGAGCTGCGGGTTGTGGTGGCGGGTTCGGGTGCGGCCTCGGCTCAGGCACTGGCCTCGCACCACCAGAGCCGATTTGCCCAGTGGTTGGGCCTGGAGACCGTGGCGAGTTTCGTGGGCAGTGACACGGAGACGGTGGGCCACATCGACCATTGCCTCAAGCAGGCGGCCGGTCACGAGGTTCGGTTTGTGATTGCGAACCAGCAGGAGGGGACGGCGCTGGCGCGGGCGCTGGCGGAGCGGCTCGATGCCCGAGCGGTGGTGTTCAGCAACTTTCCGTCCGACGGGGCCGATGGGCTGGGGTTTGACCGGCTACTGCGTGACAACGTCGGGCGTCTGCTCGAGGCGGTAGGGAAATGACGGGGGGGGCGCTTGGCCTTTCGAAGGTGTGCGTGCGGCGGGGCGGTCGCAGCATTCTCTCCATTGACGATCTGCGGATTCCGGCGGGGGCCTTCGTGGGGGTGATCGGCACCAACGGGGCGGGGAAGACGACGTTGCTCAAGACGTGCGCGGGATTGGTCAGGCCGGTGCAAGGGGCGGTGCTGATCGACGGCGTCGATTTGATGCGGCTGGGTCCGTGGGCGAAGTGCGGGCTTCGCAAACGCATCGGCTACATTCCTCAATCGGCCGAGTACAATGCAGACCTCCCGTTTACGGTGGATGAGGTTGTGACCATGGGGCGGGCGGGTGTGAAGCCTCTGCTGGCTCGGCTGGGCCGGGGGGACCGAGCCATCGTTGAGCAGTGGATCGAGACGCTGGGGCTGGCGGAGCGGCGGAATCAGACGTTCAGGAGCCTCTCGGGCGGTGAGCAGCAGAAGGTTTTGATCGCGCGGGCGATGGCGCAGGAGCCTGAGATTCTGATGCTGGATGAGCCGTGCGCGAATCTCGATTTCCATTGGAAGCACCAGATTTCCGAGATTGTCGAGCGGCTGTTCCTCCAGACGCGGGTAACGGTTTTGATGGTCTCGCACGAGACGGGTGTGTTGCCGCCGGCGTGTGGGCGGATTGTCCTACTGCGCGAGGGGCGGGTGGTTGCCGACGGCGTGCCCGAGGCGGTTCTTTCGCCCGAGACACTGGGCCGGGCTTACGACGGGGCGTTGCGGGTTGTGGTGGCGGAGGGGCGGCGCTACACCGTGAGCGTGGCGAGCGAGGGGTCGCGATGAGCTTCGTTCTGGGGCAGGCGAGTGGTCTGGGGATCGATCCGTTCTTCTACACGGTGATTGCGGCCGGTGCGATTGCCGGGGCCAGTTGCGGATTGTTGGGCGCTTACATCGTGGCGTTGCGGATGCCGTTTATCGGGGTGTTCATTTCGCACGCGGCGATGGCGGGGACGATCTTCGCGTATCTGTTGGGCCTGGACCCGACGGTGGGGCCGGTGGTGGTTTCGAGCATGGCGGCGATGAGCCTGGCGGGCATTCGCCCGGGGCGGTCGCGTCTGGATCCGAACGTGGCGTTGGGCATATTGTTCTCGCTGATGTTGGGGCTGACGTTTCTGGGGATCGGGCTGACGCGGGGCAGCCGAACGGAGATCCTGGGGCTGCTGTGGGGGAGCATTCTGTTCGTGCGGCCTGAGCATGTCGTGGTGATTGGGGCGGCGGGTGTGGCTTTCGGTGTCTTCGCGCTGGCGTTCAGCAAGGAGTTGAAGGTGCTGCTGTTCAGCCGGACGATCGCGTCAGCGACGGGGGTGCATGAGACCTTCGTCTACGCGCTATTCCTGGGGTTGTGCGGAATCGTCTTGGCGGTGAATCTGCCTCTGGTGGGGGGGCTGATGATCTTCAGCTTGATCACGAATCCGGCCGCGGCGGCCTATCAGGTCTGCCGGGGGCACCGGGCGGCGGTCTGCATGGCGACGGCGTTTGGCGTGTTCAGTGCTGTGGGGGGATTCGTGGCTTCCTACTACCTCGACTTACCGACGGGCGCGTGTATCGTTCTGGTGAGCGCAGCGGTCTTCGCGTTGGCGGCGACCTGGCGTGCTGTCGCCGGCCGGGCCGACTAGAACCTATCCAGAGGTCCTCTCTTCGAAACTGCTATGGTCAAAGGGCCATAAATCCCCTTGGCAAAGCGGGCTTGAACTCGTACAATGTTCGTTGTGGTAGCGGAATTGAAAGGAAGCGAATGTTGGCGAGGCTGCACAGCGTCACTCTGGAAGGCATTGACGGCGTCCTCTGTGAGGTGGAGGTGGATGTTGCGCGTCGTGGATTCGAGAAGCCGATCATCGTGGGGCTGCCCGATGCGGCGGTGAAGGAGAGCAGCGAGCGGGTGCGCAGTGCGATTGTCAATTGCGGGTACGCGTATCCGAAGACGCAATCGATTGTGAACCTTGCTCCGGCGGACGTGAAGAAGGCGGGTCCGGCGTTCGATTTGTCGATTGCCCTGGGCATTCTCATCGGCCAGGGCATTCTCGCGGGTCCGGCGATCAAGGACTACGTTATCGTGGGGGAGCTGGCGCTGGACGGGCGGGTGCGGGCGGTCAACGGCGTGCTGAGCATGGCGATGACGGCGGCGGCCGGTGGCTTTCGGCGGATGATCGTACCGCTGGAGAATGCTCAGGAGGCGGCGGTGGTGCAGGAGATCGAGGTCTTCGGCGTGGGCTCACTGGCTCAAGCGGCGGGCTTTCTGTCCGATCAGCTTCCGCTTGATCCGACGGTGACGGACATTGACGAGTTGTTCAGCACCGCGTCGCACTACGGCGTAGATTTTTCCGACGTGAAGGGGCAGGAGAGCGTGAAGCGCGCTTTGACGATCGCGGCGGCGGGCGCGCACAATATCATGATGATCGGGCCTCCAGGGGCGGGCAAGACGATGCTCGCCCAGCGGTTGGCGACGATCCTGCCGGCGCTGAGTCTGGACGAGTCGCTGGAGACGACGCGCATTTACTCGGCTGTCGGGTTGCTTGAGAGGGACCAGGCGTTGATGGCGGTTCGTCCGGTCCGCGCGCCTCATCACTCGGCCAGTGGGCCGGCCCTGATCGGCGGGGGCTCGACGCCACGGCCCGGGGAGCTTTCGCTGGCTCACTACGGGATTCTGTTTCTCGATGAGTTCGTGGAATTTCCGCGGCATGTGCTGGAGATGATTCGCCAGCCACTGGAAGATGGGTTCGTGATGGTGTCGCGGACGAAGAAGACGATTCGGTTCCCGGCGCAGTTCATGCTGGTGGCGGCGATGAACCCGTGCCCTTGTGGGTACTCGGGCAGTTCGCTGCGGGCGTGTAAGTGCACGCCGGGCCAGATTGCCCGCTACCTGGCAAAGGTCTCGGGGCCGCTGGTGGATCGCATCGACATTCACATCGACGTTCCGGCGGTGGCGTTCGGCAAGCTGCGCTCGACGGCCAGGCAGATCGATTCGGAGAGCCTGCGCGTCGTTGTCACGGGAGCCAGGGATATCCAGGCACGCCGTTTTGGGAACGAGCGATCTATGACGAACGCCTACATGACTCACCGGCAGTTGGAGCGACATTGCAGGCTCGACGCTGGCGGGGAGATGCTGCTCAAGAGCGCGATGGCCGAGCTTGGCCTCAGCGCGCGTGCTCACGATAAGATCTGCAAGGTGGCGCGGACCATTGCGGATCTGTCGGGCGCCCGGGACATCCAGTCGGAACA
>Ga0272442_10002463_pt1 | contig 26768 bp, 30 predicted proteins | sample SSMForm2O_FD_200262 | JGI IMG/M metagenome (GOLD analysis project Ga0272442, IMG submission 200262) | Marine sediment archaeal communities from Little Sippewissett salt marsh, Falmouth, MA, United States - SSM-Form-2O | ecosystem: Environmental > Aquatic > Marine > Wetlands > Sediment ... | reverse complement strand
AACAACAAGATCAAGGTGATGCTGCGCAAACACTATGGTCTTCGAGACCCGCTATATCTTGATCTCAAACTCCTTAACATCAGAAACGCAAAGCACCAATTAACCGGATGAACCGAACTTTTCTATACCCGTTATGGCAGGTATGCGGCCACACTTGAGGAGTTGAAAGAAGCGGGCATGATAAACATCATATTGGCTAACGCAACGAGTCCATCTTCACCCAAGTCAGGTTTCTTTTATATCTTAAAGCTTACGCCCGAAGGATGGTCGTGCACTGCGATACCCTCCGAGCCCGGCACTACCGGCGAACGTAGTTTCTTCATTAACCAGTACGGCATTATATATTACAACATTTATTCAAACAGCCACGACGAGCCTGCCGACGAGAACTGCAACTCTCTCGGCAATTGGTAGCCCGTCAGTCGACATGAATGGGATTTACCTTGTCTCTGCGATAACGATTGTCCAGCCACTTGAAAAGCAGGAAGAACGAAAGCATCAAAACAAGCGATGATGTAAGCAGCCAACTATGCCCGCGCCCGGTCAATTTCAAGTCACCGAACGGATACATCCCTTCGAGATAATACCACTTGCCGACGAAAACAAGAAACCAGAAGCAGTCCTTCGAAACGCGTTTAAGCGAATGGTTGCGTATGCTCGCCTCAAAGCTCAGCTTAAGCTTGAAACCGCCATTTCGCAGCCCGCTTATAATAGAAGGAACCAACTTCCTACTTACCCTCTCCCGGTATCGCTCGTAATTGTCTCCGTGAATATCCTGCAGCCTTTTTTCCTCGAAGCTGATTTTACGGTAGTAAAGAGGAACCGAAATTATGAAAAATGCAGCCGAGAGAACGATTGAGTGTGCGTGCCATCCGGACGCAAGGCAGAATCCAAGGCCGGATACGAGCATTCCGAAGTACGACGGGTGTCGGCAGAAGGCATACGGCCCGGTTTGGGCAATTTCGTCGCGCTTGAGAAGGATGCTGTAGCTTAGAAGAATACCGATACTTCCGGCAGCAATCGCCACACCACCCGCGACAAGAAGCTCAAATTGCGGGATTGCCGTGAAGAAGAAAACAATAACCGCGATTCTGCGGATTCTGAGCGGGAGATTTCGTCCTGCTTTCCATATTTTCATTGTAGAATATTAACTTGAAAGAGGCGAGTATTCAACTCCCGGTTCCAGGGCAAAAAGGCAAAAGCGAAACTTTCCTGTTCCTGTAAACGGCGACATGCGTCAAGCCGGCTTCACTCGCCGCCCGCATTCCCTTGTCTAAGTCGCAGCCAACTTTCGCCGGGCTGTGCGCATCGGAGCCGAAGGTCACAAGCTCTCCGCCCAGCTTACGATAGAGATTCAGCACGCCCTGGCCGGGGAGAATTTCGTTTGCCTGCTTTCGAAGCCCGGCCGTATTAATTTCGAGCGCGGCTCGGGTCTTGATGATAATCTCAAGAATCTCCCGGATACTCCCTTCGTACTCCTGCCATGCGAACGGCCCGTGAATCGGAACGTGCCCGCGCTTGGCGACGTCGAAGTGCGCTATAATATCGAAGAGTCCGCAATGCGCCATCTTGCGCATCTCGGAGAAATAATCGTTCCAAATTTCTCGCCAGGGACGGCTCTCGAACGGACCCGTCCTTATTATCATTTCGCCATCGATATAGTGGATTCCCCCCATTACGAAGTCGAAATCATGCTTTTCAATGAAATCGGCAATTTCTTGAATTACATGCGAACGAAAATCAATTTCCACGCCAAAACGAATTTCGAGCCTGCCATCATACTTCTCGCGGGCATTGTCCACGGCCCGCGCATATCCTTCGAAATCGAGCGTTCCGTACGCCTCGTCCGATGTATCGATACCAACGTGTTCGGAAAAGCCGATTTCATCCAGGCCTTGAGAAATCGCAGTTTCGCAGCAGTCTTCGATGGTCCCGGATGCATCGAAACTGAAGCTGGTATGAACGTGATAATCGCACAAATAAATTCCGGAGTTCTTTTTCATGCCCGCTCCTTCACGCCCGCTTGAATAAGAACGGCAAGTGCAAGGCGTTTCATTCCGATAATTAGAGAGCTTATCTCTACAAATTCATCGGTTGTATGCCCTTTCCCACCGCGATATATTCCGAATGAAACGGCGGGAATTCCTCTTGAAAGCGGAAGCGCCGCATCCGTGGAAGAAGCTGATAATTTCACGTCGAATCCGAGATAATCGGCGGAATCGACCACAGCTTGCAGGAGGGGATGCCTCTCTTCAAGTGATGCCGCCGGCCTATCCCCTATAAGCTTGACCTTAACATCCACATCTTCGGCACATGCATCATCAATGATTTTCAGAAATTCGCCTTCGAGCCTTGTCAGACACGCAAGCTCAATCGAGCGAAGGTCTATTTCCGCAGTACATTTCCGGGCAATTGCATTCACCGAGCTTCCGCCCCGGATGGTGCCCACGTTGTATGTGGTTTTGGGTTCTTCGGGCACTTCAATGGAGTCGAGAGCGGTTATAATCGAGGCTGCAACATGGATTGCACTCGGATTTCCGAATTTGCCCCACGAGTGGCCGCCTGAGCATTCCACGCTGAGCAGATAGCGCCTAACGGCGAGAGAGCGGTTGACTACCGCCGAAGAGCCTCCATCCACCGCTATCACGGAGCCAAGCCTGTCGCCCAGCGAATTCATTACTTCGCCGATGCCTTCGAGATTGCCGTTGCCTTCCTCTCGGACGGTCCCGCAGAATGCGATGTTGCGTACAGGCGCAATGCCTGATTCGCCCAAGAGACGTGCAAGTATTATTAATCCGGCAACGTTGGCCGCATTGTCACCCGTGCCGGGCCCGAGCATCAAGTCTCCATCGAATCTAACAGTTAAGTCAGTTCCTTCAGGAAAAACGTGGTCGATATGCGCCGCGAGCAGAAGCGTATCATTTTCCGTTCGCGCGCGCGAATAACCGAGTACGCTGCCTTTTTCGAGCACATGAACATCGTCAAGGCCTGCTTCTTCAAACGCTTTTTTCAAATATATCGTTCGCTTTTCTTCCTGGAATGTCGGGGCGGAGATTTCCGCAAGTTTCCTGATGTTATCGACGAGAATGCCTGCATTGGCATCGATGCGTTCGAAAAAAGTGCGAACCGTTTCAACGTGCCGGTCTGCGAACTCGACTGCCAGGTTCAAGTCGGCACCTCTCACTCGGCGGACTTGAGAAATTCTTCAAGAAGATCGAGACCCGTCTTTATATCATCCATGCCGGTCGCATATGATATGCGGATATAATTTTCCGTACCGAAACCGACGCCCGGTACGACCGCAACATGTTTCTTTTCGAGCAGGGCTTGAGCAAAGTCGGTCGAGTTATCGACCTTTAAACCATCGTATGTTTTTCCGACGAATTCGGCTATCGAAATAAACATGAAAAACGCGCCGCCGGGACTGAAACAGGATAGTCCCTCGATACCGTTAATACGCTCGACCGTAAAGTCGCGCCTCTTGCGGAATTCCTTAACGCGCTCGGCTACAATGTCGTCACCCGAGCGGAGCGCTGCGGTTGCAGCCTTCTGGGTTATGGAGTTGACGCCCGAAGTACTCTGGCTCTGCACCTTGGTCATGGCGGAGATAACTTCCGTCGAACCTGCAGCGAAGCCGATTCTCCAACCCGTCATGGAATAGGTTTTAGAGAGGCTGTTTACAAGAATGGTCAAGTCTTTCATCTCTTTAGATGACTGAGCTATGGAAGCGTGCGGCTCCGGATTGTAGCGCAGCTTGTCGTAAACTTCGTCGCTTATCACCCAAATGCCTCGTTCGACGAAAATCTCGGCGAGCGCATCGAGCTCTTCTCGCGAGTAAACCGTGCCCGTCGGATTCTGCGGGGAACAAAGGATGCAAACTTTCGTCCTATCCGTGAGAATCTTTTCAATCTCGGAAGCACCGAGGCGAAATTCATTTTCTTCTTTGGATTCGGCAATTACAGGCCTTGCGCCTGCAAGAACGACCATTTCAGGATATGACACCCAATATGGCGAAGGAATTACCACCTCATCGCCTTCCTGCACGAGACACTGCAGCGCATTGAAAATGGCCTGTTTACCGCCATTCGTTACAATTACCTGGTCTGCGGCATAATCGAGTTGATTGTCATTCTTAATGCGTGCAGCAATCTCCTCTCGAAGTTCCGGGATTCCGCCCGCAGCGGTGTATCTCGTGAAATTTTCACCGAGCGCGCCTATGGCGGCCTGCTTGATGTAATCCGGCGTGTCGAAATCAGGCTCTCCAGCCCCAAAATCATATATCTTGACACCTTTTGATTTGAGTTCCCGGACCTTCGCAATTACCGCAAGAGTCATCGAAGGCTTAACAGCTTTTACTCTTTCAGCAAGCATGGAACCGCCTTTCATCTGAAATTCAAGCAGTGAAAACTATTTTGGACCTGGTTTCTTTACGATAACGCTCATTTCCTTCAAGAATATTTTCACATTTTCAATAGCCGCCCCTGCTTCGGCGCGGTTAAGGATGGGCAAATCACTTTCGCTGGCATAGATAGAAAGATCCATTATCGTACGGAAAGCGTTGTACAACGCGGGAGAAAGCCGGCCATCTTTAACAAAACCCGCCGTAAGAAAAAGCAGGCTGTCGGCGCGAACAGAATCGTTCCCGTCCTTAACAAGAGCAGCCTCCGCAGCGAATCGCGCCGCCCTGAGGCCCAGCTCGATGGCACCGGAAGAGCTTCCGTTTTTCAACAGAATATCGGCATCATTTATTGATTCGTAGCTTTGCTTAAGCCTGTGTTTCGCGTATGTTTCGCTATTGTAAATCATATTCGAGACCTACGGCCATAAAAGAAGAAATCAGCGGGAGATTTTCCCTGTCGTTAAATTCATTCGTACTATAAGAGTAAATGGAGAAAATCATTTCGTACTTCAGGCTGGCGTTTCCCGCTATGTCCCATATTCTGTATGTTTCGCGCGTTGCAAGATCGTCGACGACAAGAAGGATATCGACATCGGCCATTGAGTTTGAACCGCTCCTCGGGTCTGAAACCCTCGCAACCGCACGCCTCAGACGTTTGCCCACAACTTGCATGACATCCGTTAGAAAGTCGCCAATGTTTTTTTGTGCTTCAGGATGAAGGTCGGTCAATGTCCACCACCTGCAGGAAAAACAATTTAACTCCTGCCTGCCACACGGAGTCTCAGGAGTGCGCGTCTCAGAGCGGCACCAGAGTCGTCGAGTTCGGGTTGTTTTTCACCAAGCCTTTTAAGCATGTCTTCCGCCCGCTGTTTGGCGGCCTTTGCTCTCTGGATGTTGATATCCTGCGCTTTTTCAGCAGCATCCGCGAGTATTGTTACATCGTCTTCCTCCACTCGCAGGAAACCCGCGTGAAGCGCTATATCCTCTTCCCTGCCCGCGACCCTGATAGTCAGGACTCCGATTTCGAGGGGAGTCATATAAGCTACGTGCTTTGACAGGATTGTAAATTCCCCTCCGATGCCGAACCCGGTTACGGAATCTGCTTCACCTTCGTAAACCGTTCTGTCAACGGTCATCACGGTGACTTTTAATTTGCCGCTGTCAGACATTTAAATATCCCACGACTATTCGGTTTCCTGCTTTTTCTGTGATGGATGAGGCTGCTCTTCATCTTTGCCACCCGATTCAAGTCTTTTTCCCTGTGTCCTCGCCTCATCAAGAGTACCAACCATGAAAAATGCCTGCTCCGGCATATCGTCGCAGTTGCCTTTGATTATTTCCTCAAAACCGTAGAGGGTATCCTCAAGGCTAACGTACTTGCCCTCCTTACCGATAAACGCTTCGGCCACAAAGAAAGGCTGAGAAAGGAATCTTTCAATCTTTCTCGCGCGCGCCACTGTCAGCTTGTCGTCTTCGCTCAATTCCTCCATGCCGAGAATGGCGATAATATCCTGAAGGTCTTTGTAGCGCTGTAAAATCACCTGTACCGCTCTGGCTATATCGTAATGTCGCTCTCCCACAATTCTGCGGTCAAGCACCTTGCTGGTTGAGTCGAGCGGGTCAACAGCCGGATAAATCCCGCGCTCTGCAATCTGGCGAGATAGCACGGTGGTTGCGTCAAGGTGCGCGAAGGTAGTGGCCGGTGCCGGGTCGGTAAGGTCGTCGGCAGGGACGTAAATAGCTTGAATAGAAGTAATAGACCCTTTCTTCGTCGTGGTAATCCGTTCTTGAAGCTGCCCCATCTCCGTCGCAAGCGTGGGCTGATATCCCACAGCTGAAGGCATGCGTCCGAGCAGGGTCGAGACCTCGGAACCAGCCTGTACGAAGCGGAAAATATTATCTATAAAAAGCAGAACATCGCGGCCTTCGATATCCCTGAAATATTCCGCGAGTGTAAGACCGGTAAGCGCTATTCTGAATCTTGCGCCGGGAGGCTCGTTCATCTGACCGAAAGCGAGGGCGGTCTTGTCAATAACACCTGATTCTTTCATTTCGAGCCACAGGTCGTTGCCTTCACGAGTACGCTCGCCAACCCCGGCAAATACGGAAAACCCGCCGTGCTCCGTGGCCATTGTGTGAATAAGCTCCATTAGGAGGACGGTTTTACCGACGCCTGCGCCGCCGAAAAGACCGACCTTCCCGCCTCGAGGGTATGGTGCAAGCAGGTCTACAACCTTTATTCCCGTTTCGAGAATTTCCGTTCTCGGCTCAAGGTCGGGAAAGCTTATGGCAGGCCTGTGAATAGGCAAATACATTTCCGCCTCGACAGGCCCTCCCTCGTCGATGGGTTCGCCGATTACGTTTATCATTCGCCCTAAAGTCTTGGCCCCAACAGGTATCTTAATGGAATCGCCGGTATCGACAACTTCCATACCGCGAACAAGGCCATCCGTTGGTGAGAGCGCTATCGAGCGAACAGTATTCTCGCCGAGGTGCTGCATTACCTCGCAGGTGATTTTGGTGTCCAGGCTCTTGTTAGAAATCTCCAGGGCAGTATAAATCTCCGGCAGCTCGCCGAATTCGACGTCAACTACCGGGCCCATAACCTGTTTGACCTTGCCCGTGGCTTTCACGGCTGATTCGTTTTTACCGGCGTTCATCCTGATACTCCAAAAGTAATTTATACTGTTATTTCATGGCTTCTGCCGTGCTTGCAATCTCGACAATCTCCGTAGTAATCGCGCTCTGACGCACATTGTTATATTTCAGAGTAAGCTTTTCCACCATCTCCTGCGCATTATCCGTCGCCGCTTCCATCGCAGTCATTCTCGCACCCAGCTCCGAGGCGAATGATTCGAGAAGCGCATGATAAAGCTCGTGAGAAATGTATTTGCCGAGAATAATCTCGCAAAGGTATTTCAGGTCGGGCTCGAACTCGAAGAGCTTATTTTCGCGCGACTGGTCGGCCATATGGGGAAGATTTCCCAGTATCTCTTCCAGGTTCACGGGCAACAGCTTGCGAACGATGACTGAATGCACTGCTATGCTCTCGAAATGGGAATATATAAGGTAGAGTTCGTCAATCTGTCGTTCGACATAGGAGACCGCCGCTTCCTGTACTATACTTACGGCCATAGGCAGGGATGATGTCCGGTAAAGATCGTCATATTCGCTTCGAATATCATACTTCCTGCGGGTAAAGTATGTCGCAGCTTTCTTTCCGAGGCAGTAAAGCTGGTAATTGAGCTGCGGCCTTTCCCTGATAAGCTGCTCCGTGCGCCTCAGGATATTCGAGTTGAAAGCTCCGCAAAGCCCTTTGTCCGAACTGATAACTATCAGCCCGACGGTTTTGGCATCTCTTTCAAGGAGAAGAGGGCTTTCGTCGCCGGTCAAAGACGGCAGTACCTGCAAGAGAAATTCGTTCATTATCTCCGAATAAGGCCTCGAGCTTCTCATGCTGGCTTCTGCACGCCTGAGCCTCGCGGCGGCGACCATGTTCATGGCTTTCGTAATCTGCTGCGTATTCTCTACGGAGCGAATCTTTCTTTTTAAGTCTAACGGCGTTTCCGCTGGCACGAGTTATATCCTCACGATTTCTTTTCGACGGGCTTGCGACCGAGCTTTTCAAAAAACATCGACTGCTTGAACTCCCTTATTGCCGCCTTGATTGTCTGGTCAATCTCGGGAGTGAGTTCCGCTTTCTCCTTGAGCTCCGTCATAAGCTCTTTGCGATTCTCCTTGAGCCATTCGAGGAGGTTAACCTCGAAATCATGTATATCTTCGATTCTGACATCATCTATCAGTCCCTGAGTGCCAGCGTAAATAACCACAGTCTGATTGCTAACCGGCATGGGTTCGTAAATGTCCTGCTTGAGCAACTCGACGAGCCTTGCGCCTCTTGCAAGTTGCGCCTGCGCGGCGGGGTCGAGGTCGGAACCGAACTGTGCGAAAGACTCCAACTCGCGGTATTGGGCCAAGTCGATTCGAAGCGAACCCGCGACCTTTTTCATTGCCTTGTTCTGAGCCTTTCCGCCCACGCGCGATACCGAGATTCCCACGTTTATCGCCGGGCGAACTCCCTGGTAGAACAAGTCGCCTTCGAGGTATATCTGACCGTCGGTAATGGAGATAACGTTCGTAGGGATGTACGCCGCAACGTTTCCCGCTCTGGTCTCGATGACCGGAAGCGCAGTAAGACTTCCTCCACCCTTTTCCTTGTTGAGCTTGACCGCCCTCTCAAGCAGCCGGGAGTGCAGGTAAAAAATGTCGCCGGGATACGCTTCCCTTCCCGGAGGCCGCCTGAGAAGCAGGGATATTTCCCTGTATGCGACGGCATGTTTTGAAAGGTCGTCGTAGCATACGAGCACGTCCTTGCCCTGTTCCATAAAATATTCGCCGATTGCGCAGCCCGAGTAAGGCGCAATATACTGCAGCGATACGGGCACCGAAGCATCTGCTGAAACCACGATGGTATAGTCCAGAGCTCCGTACTCTTCGAACGTTTCAACCACCCTTGCCACGCTCGATCGTTTCTGGCCGATAGCCACGTAAATGCAGATTACGCCCTGGTCCTTCTGATTGAGTATCGTGTCGATAAGGATTGCGGTTTTCCCGGTCTGGCGGTCTCCGATAATAAGCTCGCGCTGGCCGCGGCCAATGGGAGTCATCGCGTCTATGGCCTTAATGCCGGTCTGAAGCGGCTGGTTCACCGGCTCTCGCCAGACGACCCCAGGCGCAACCCTCTCGATAACGCGGGAATCTTCCGCTTTTATCTCGCCCTTCCCGTCCAATGGAGCGCCGAGCGGGTCGACTATCCTGCCCATCATGCCTTCGCCTGCGGGTATCTGGAGAATCCGCCCGGTTCGCTTTACGGTATCGCCTTCTTTTATGCCAACATCCTCGCCCATGATAACAACCCCGACCGACTCCTCTTCGAGGTTGAGGGCAAGTCCCATGACGCCGTTGCTGAATTCGACAAGTTCCCCAGCCATACATGCCGACAACCCGTAAACCCTGGCAATCTTGTCGCCTACGAAAACGACCTTGCCGGTTTCCGCGACATCAGTCACTTCGCCGAACTCTTCGATACGCTTCCTGATTACCGAGCTGATTTCTTCAGGTCTGATTTTCATTTATAAACCTCGAATACAACAAGCTTTTCACGTGGCAATTTCTTCTTTAAGGCGACGAAGCTGCATTCGCACGCTTCCGTCAATGACCTTGTCGCCAATCTTTATCCATGCGCCGGCGATAAGGCTGCTGTTAATCTTCATTTCGAGAATAACTTTCTTGCCGAGTTTTCGTTTCAGTATCGAGCTGAGGTCGCTTTTCTCCTCGTCAGAAAGCTCGAAAGGCGTTTCGACAACCACTGCAATCTCTCCGAGCCGCTCCCTCGCCAGACGCCTGAACTCTTCGAACATGACTTTAAGCAGTCCAATCCTGTTCTTTGACGCAACCACGCGAAGAAATGACAGGAACCTGGCGCTCGCACCCAGTTGCTCGCCGATAGATTCTACGAGGGATGCCTTTCGGGCAGGCGCTACGGAAGGGTTCTTCCAGAAATCCATCGCCTCTTCCGTAGTCAGCGGTTCGACCGCAAGCCGGAATTCGTCCAGAAGCGACCTTAGCTCGCCCTCATCAGGACAAGTCTCGACGAGCGACTTCGCATACCTTCTTGCTACAATCGTACCTTGCACAACTACACTTTTTCCGTTTCAAGATTACGCAGGAATTCGTCTATCATCTTTCTATGAACATCCATGTCCACTTCTCTTGCCAGTATGTTGCGGGCGATTTCCACCGAGAGGCCGCCTATTTCCTGCCTCAGGCTTTTACGCGCATTGGAGACTTCCGTCTCGATTTGTTCCTTTGCATCTTCAGCAATTCTTCGCGATTCATCCCTGGCTTTGGCGATTATTTCATCCTTGCGGGCTTCGCCTTCGCGTATTTTTTCTTCTCGCATTCTGGTGGCTTCCGTGCGTGCGTTTTCGATAGCCTGCTCGTATCTTGACCGGAGCTTCTCCGCATCTTCCCTGCTCGCGGAAGCCTGCTCGATGTCTTTTCGTATCGAGACCGTCCTGTCGTCAAGCATCTGTGTTATCGGGTGCCATAGAAGGCCGTAAAGCAGAGCCACGAGGACAAGGAAATTAAGGATGACAAATCCCATCGTCGCGTTTATGCCGATAATTTCGCCGTGCCCGTATGCCGGGACCTTTTCCTTGCCGGCAATGCCATTCTTCGTCAGAAGCTCAAGCTGCATAAGGCCCAGCTCTACTTTTTTATTAAGGACAATCCGCCCATCGCCCGTTTTAATCTGCGCCGCGGAAACATACCTGCTTTTTGCAAACCCTTCGGCTTTTGATGCCTGAGACTTGTCTGCGGCAAGAATTTCTTTTTTGCCGCTTTCAATCATCGCCACCAATCCTTTAGGCCTTAATTCGACTATTCTGTATCTGCCCCTGCTGCCAGACTCCGCAACGACCTCGACTTCAACGAATTTCGCGGCGAACTGTTCTATTTCCTGCTGGTTCTTGGGGTCGCCGGGCAGTTGCTGCGTCCCGGTTTCAAACAAAGGAACAGGCACAAGCCCATGCTCGATAGTGGCCTGATAGAAAAATACAGCTATAAATATCAGGTATGCTATCCCAAGCATGGCGAGTATCGCCTTCGTACCTTTAGCGAGAGCCATTGCAAAGGCCTCCCAGATTATTGAACCAAGTCTTTCTCAACCGAACGGAAACCGGATTCGCAAGCCGCCTTTATTCCGCCGCACTCGCAGTTCCGTTCAAGAACCGAAAGTCTTACTTCACCACGAATATCATAATCAGCGCTATAACGAGCGAGTAAATGCCGGTCGTCTCTGAGACGGCCTGGCCGATAAGCATGGTTCTCGTGAGAAGACCAGCTTCTTCGGGCCTCTTCGAGATACCTTCGCATGCTCTCCCCGCAGCGTATCCTTCGCCTATTCCGGGCCCTATCGCTCCGAATCCCATGGCGATTCCCGCACCCAGAAGAGCGGCCGCTCTGATTATGTCAGCCCCTGTAACTTCCATGCTGCAACCTCCAAATCAGTACGGGGCAGCACCCCGCAGTCTTACATTTAAACGACAAATATCAGAATCAAGGCTATTACAAGCGAATAGACAGCCGTCGTCTGGCTTACGGCCTGGCCTATAAGCATTACCTGCGTGAGAATCGGCCCTCTTATCGGGTTTCTGCCAATCCCCTCCGATGCTTCTCCTCCGGCAATTCCCGCGCCCACTCCTGGCCCCAGCGCGCCTATCCCCATTGCGAAACCTGCGCCGAGAAGAGCAGCAGCCTTTACGATACCGGCATCAGTCAAATCGACGCCGAAAATAAGAATAAAAGCCACGACGAGCGAAAAAATGCCCGATGTCTCCGCTATGGCCTGGCCTATGAGCATGTTTTTTATTACTGTGTCCGACGCTGCCGGCTGTCTGTATAGGGCCGCATTCGCCTTGCCGGCCGTATATCCCTCGCCGACGCCTGCGCCTATTGCGCCCAGGCCCATCGCTACCCCGGCACCGAGGTATGCCGCAATTTCGGCAATGGATGCGTCAGCCATTGTTACTCCTCAGACAGCGAAACGGCAAGGTACGAAAGCCAGAGCATCGTAAAAACAAACGCCTGTATCGTGCCTGCAAAAAGACCGAAGAAGAAACTCAATCCTACCGGAAGCGCCACGCTATGAATCAGGTAGGAAATGATTATTATAATCACCGCCCCTCCGAAGATGTTTCCGAAGAGACGAAAAGAAGTGTTAATCACTTCAACGACGCGCCCTATCATGTTAAGCGGCAACATGAACCAGAGCGGCGCGAAATAGTCCTTGATATATCCTATAAACCCTTTTTTCTTCAGTTGGGCTATATGGGTGACAAGCGCCATCGCGATTGCCAGGCCCACCGTTGTATTCATGTCGCGTGTCGGTTCGTGCCAGGGATGAAGAATGAAACCTGCATCCCTTCGACCGTTTCCGTTTGTATCCATTTTGGAAGTAAACTTGTCATCAAGGTCGTAAATGCCGTTACCGTTTACATCTATAAAATCCTCGCCGTTCACCTCAATCTTGCCGGACATAGGAATGATGCCAATGATATTAGAGATAAAAATAACGAAAAACAACGTGGCAATGAACGGGAAAAACTTCCTGGCCTGGTCCTTGCCGAGAGCCTGTTCAACGACCTCGTAGAAAAAACCGGCGGCCATCTCAACCAAGGCCTGAAACCTGCCGGGTATTCGCCGAAGCCCGCGCGTTGCTATTATCGAGCCGACAATCATGATAAGGCTTACCAGAACCGACATATAGATAGTAGTCAGGTTGAACGCCATGCCCCAGATGTAAATTGGCATGTCCGGATTTATCTGGTCGCTTATTCCCACGTTTCCTGTCCCTTATAACGCTGAAGGAAAGCAGCAAAGAACTGCTCGCCTATTATCACTGCATTGACGAGAAATATGCCTGCAACCGCCGTATACGGAGAAAAGGCATCGCTTGCCAGACTTATTGCAATAACTGCGCCCGTCAGACCGTACCGGAGGAAAAATCCCCTGAGCCACGGCGCAACTCCAGTTCTGCCTATGCCGAATTTCTTGAGATTGATTATTATCAGCCTCCATCTCAGCATGCTGAAAGCAGCCCCGAGGCAAAAACCTGCAAACAAGGTGGAATCGACTGAGTAGCTGATTAAGTAAAGCGCCAGCGCGCAAGAAAGAGCGAGCAATGCTGATATGGCCATTATCTTTCTGGCGTAACTGTCAAACTCGCTTACTTTACCGCCATCCAATGTGCTTGCGCCTATGATGCTCTTATTCGGGTCCATGCCTGCCCATCGTTTTCAGGATTGACCTGTAAGCCTGTATACCGCCTGCCGCTACACCCAGGAATATCCCTGCAATCAAAAATCCCGGAGAAGTGTCGAGCCACTTGTCCGCATAGTAACCCGCAACGCCGCAAATTCCTATCGCAACCATCATGGTTAAGCCAAGTCCGGTTACGAGCGTGAGAGCGCCTAAAACCTGGCTTTTCTCCTCGTCATCTCTTCCTATCATATCCGAGTTTCCGGACTCATACGGCTCGGTACTCCGCGAGTAGAAATAAGTCAGCAAAGATACTTCTACTTTCCAAATCTGTCAAGGATATTTTTCACCATCAAATTCCGAGGAAAAAACACATATGAATAGCCAGCACACGCCAGTTTCACTCGTCTTGCTAACATACTGATTTTGCTTGACATGCCCCCATGATATTGGGTAATTTGCTTTTCCTGAAATGCTTATCTGTTTGGGGGCGGGTTACATGTCTATTAGTTTATCTCTTAGTGCAGCCGAACCTGATTTGTCCGGCCTTGACGATTTACTCGACGGTTTTCATCACGTACCTGGAACTCCGGATACGAGCCGGCTTATACCCGCGCTGCAAGCCGTGCAGGAAAAGTACGGCTGGCTGCCCGAAAGCGCGCTCGCGAAATTGGGTGAAAAGTATCGAATACCTCTTTCGCATATTTACGGAGTGGTCACATTTTATGCGCAGTTCTACCTCGAGCCGCGCGGGCGTCATACCGTGCGCGTATGCCGGGGCACGGCCTGCCACGTCAGGGGTGCCTCCAACGTGCTCGCGACCGTCGAACAGGTGCTCGGAATCTCCGATGGAGAAACGACTCCCGACCTGGAATTCACGATTGAAACCGTCGCTTGCCTCGGCACGTGTTTTCTCGCGCCCGTGATGATGATAGACGAGAATTATTACGGGAAGCTCGATTCGGCCAAGATACTGAAAGTCTTTGATGAGTTCGGCGATAAACAGTCCGCCAAGAAAATTTCCGTCGGGAAAACTACAAAAAAGAAAACTGGCTGTTAAAATAATAAACAGAACTCTTTCCGGCATTCTGATTATATTTACCCCGGAGTAGAAAGTGAAAAAAATCAATACAAATGAAGAGTTACACGCGCTTCAAGTTAAGCTTGCAAAGAAACACGATCCAGAAAAGGCCCGCGTTCTCATCTGCATGACTGGCTGCAAAGCCATGGGAGCGGACAATCTCTTGGCAGCTTTTAAGAAAGAAATGAAAAAAGCCGGCCTTAAAGACAAGATTGAGATTGTAGAAACGGGCTGCCACGGCTGTTGCGCAGGCGCCCCCGTAGTGGCAATCGAGCCGGCGGGAATTATTTATCACTCCGTCTCCCCTGACTCGGTCCCAGAAATAATCGAAGAAACCGTAAAAAAAGGCAAACCAGTTGATAAGCTGGGCATAGAAACATCGGAAGGTGAAAAATTTCATCACAGAAATGAAATCCCATTCTACAAACAACAGAAGAAAATCGTCCTTAGAAATTGCGGCAAGATAGACCCTACCAACTGGGAGCATTATCTTTCCCGCGACGGGTATGCCGCGCTCGCCAAGGTCCTTTCGGAAATGAAGCCCGAAAACGTCATCGACGAGGTTCTCAAATCGGGACTTCGCGGAAGGGGCGGAGCGGGCTTCCCAACGGGAAAGAAATGGCAGTTTGCGAGAAACGCCAAAGGCTCGCCGAAGTATGTTATCTGCAACGCCGACGAAGGCGACCCCGGCGCGTTCATGGATAGAAGCATACTCGAGGGTGACCCGCATTCGGTAATCGAAGGAATGATAATCGGTGGCTATGCAATCGGGGCGGACAAAGGTTTTGTCTATGTCCGCGCAGAATATCCAATTGCCGTCAGACATGCGTATAATGCACTCAGCCAGGCACGCGAACTCGGCCTTCTCGGCGACAATATACTCGGTTCGGGTTTCAATTTCGATATCGAAGTGCGCGAGGGCGCGGGCGCTTTCGTATGTGGAGAAGAAACAGCCCTTATCGCGTCGATTGAAGGCAAACGCGGTATGCCGAGGCCGCGCCCCCCGTTCCCAGCCGTGCGAGGACTATTCGGCAAGCCGACAAACATAAACAACGTCGAAACATGGGCCAACGTCCCGATTATTATTCACAAAGGCTCCGACTGGTACTCGGCAATCGGAACGGAGACCTCGAAGGGCACGAAGATTTTCGCCCTCGCCGGAAAAGTCAACAATACCGGCCTCGTCGAAGTGCCAATGGGCACGACGATAAGGCAGATTGTATTCGACATAGGCGCTGGCGTGCCAGAAGGCGCCGAGTTCAAGGCAGTTCAAATCGGCGGTCCGTCCGGCGGCTGCCTCCCGGCAGAATATCTCGACCTGCCCGTCGATTACGAGTCCGTCACAAAGGCAGGCGCAATCATGGGCAGCGGCGGCCTCATCGTCATGGACGATACGACCTGCATGGTAGACCTTGCTCGCTATTTCCTCGAATTCGTTCAGGACGAGTCCTGCGGCAAGTGCACCCCCTGCCGCGTCGGCACAAAACGCATGCTTGAAATACTCGAAAACATAACACGGGGCAAGGGACAAGAAGGAGACGTCGAAATGCTCGAAGAGCTGGCAGTCTCCATAAAGGACGCCTCTCTTTGCGGCCTCGGCCAGACAGCTCCGAATCCCGTGCTCACTACGCTGCGCTACTTCCGCGACGAGTACGAGGCGCACGTTCATGACAAACGCTGCCCCGCGGGCACTTGCAGGGCGCTTATAAGTTATACCATTGACGCAGAACTATGCAAAGGATGCGGCGCCTGCCTGAAGGCCTGCCCTCAAGACGCCATTTCGGGCGAAAAGAAAAAACCTCACGTCATTGACAGGGACAAATGCGTGAAATGCGGCATATGCAAAAACACTTGCAAGTTCGATGCGATATCGGTGAAATAAACTCTTTGAAGGGAGCACCCTCCGATGGCTGACAAAGTCGATTTAACCATAAATGGCAGAAACCTGACAGTTCCCGCGGGTCAGACAATTTTTACGACCGCCCGGGATGCAGGTATCGAAATACCTCACCTTTGCTACCACGACAGGCTGCCCGCCACCGGCGCCTGCAGGATGTGCGTTGTCGAAGTCGAAGGCGCGCGAGCCCTCGTCACCTCGTGCACCACGCCGGTCTCTCAGGGAATGGTTATCCAGACTCACAGTGAGCGCGTCCGCAAAACGCGGCGAATGATTATAGAGCTTCTTGTAAGCAACCACCCTCTCGACTGCATGACGTGCGAACTCACCGGAGCTTGCAAACTTCAGGACTACGCCTACGAGTACGGCGTTTCAAGCTCCAGGTTCGACGGGGAAAAAATCAACCTGCCCATACAGGACAGCAACGGCTTTATCGTTCGCGATTACAGCAAATGCATACTCTGCGGCCGATGCGTCGAAGCCTGCGCCAGCATACGCCACAGGCATGCTATCGATTTCAGCGGCCGAGGTTTCTTTACAAAAATTGCAACTCCATACGACGGTCCCTTGTCGAAAGAAACCTGCGAGTTCTGCGGCGAGTGCGTCGCCGTCTGCCCGGTGGGCGCCCTTACGGAAAAATCCCGCGCGGGTTCCGGCAGAGAATGGGAACTGAAAAAAGTCAGGACAGTCTGCCCTTACTGCGGCGTCGGTTGCACTCTCGAGCTTTCGGTCAAGGACAATAAAATCGTCCGCTCGACCGCTCCCGAGGACGAAGGCACTAACAAGGGCAGCCTTTGCGTCAAGGGGCGCTTCGCCCTCGACTTCGTCGGCCACCCCGACCGTCTTAAAACCCCGCTCGTGCGAAAGGACGGCAAGCTCGTCGAAGCCTCGTGGGACGAGGCTCTCGATACTGTCGCCGGCAAACTCAAGGAGATAAAAGGCAAGTCCGGCCCGGATTCTGTCGCCTTCTTCTCTTCCGCCAAAGTAACGAACGAGGAAAACTACATCTTACAGAAATTCGCACGCGCAGTCGTCGGCACAAACAACGTCGACCATTGCGCCCACTTGTGACACAGCCCGACAGTGGCCGGTCTGGCCGCATCGTTCGGTTCGGGCGCAATGACCAATTCCATCGAAGAAATAGAATTCGCCAACGCCATCCTCGTAACCGGCTCCAACACATCCGAAGACCATCCCGTAATCGCGACCCGCATCAAGAAGGCGGTAAAGGAGCACGGCGCCAAACTCGTCGTTGCGGACCCGAGGAGAATCGATCTCGTCGACTTCGCCGCGCTCTGGCTGAGGCATCGACCCGGCACGGACGTCGCCCTCTTCAACTCCATCATGCACGTTATCATCGAAGAAGGCCTCGAAGCAAAACAGTATATCGCCGAGCGGACAGAGGATTTCGACGCATTGAAAGAAGCTGTCAGGGAATACACTCCCGAGTTCGCCGAAAAGATTACCGGCGTTCCAGCCAAAGACATAATCGAAGCGGCAGGAATTGCCGCGAAAGCGGACGCGTTCTCGATTATATATGCAATGGGCATAACGCAGCATACGCACGGAACGGACAACGTCAAATCTCTCGCCAACCTTTCTCTGCTCACCGGCAACATCGGCAGGGAATCCGGCGGCGTAAATCCCCTTCGCGGCCAGAACAACGTACAAGGCGCCTGCGACATGGGCGCGCTGCCAAACGTATTTCCCGGATACCAGAAAGTGAGCGACCCCACGTCGAACGAGAAATTCGCCAGTGCCTGGGGAACCGAGCTTCCGGACAAGCCGGGCCTTACGGTAGTCGAAATGCTGAACGGAGTAATTGCCGGGGACATCAAGGCGCTTTATATCCTGGGAGAAAATCCCGCGCTAAGCGACCCTAACCTGAACCACTCGCGCGAAGGGCTTGATAAAGTTGACTTTCTCGTCGTGCAGGATATCTTCCTCACCGAAACGGCCAAGTTCGCCGACGTCGTCCTGCCGGGAGTTTCCTTCGCCGAAAAGGACGGGACTTTCACCAATACCGAGCGCAGGGTTCAGAGGGTGCGAAAGGCGATTAACCCTCCCGGCCAGGCCATGCAGGACTGGTGGATTATCCGGGAAATCGCAAAGCGAATGGGCTCCGAGATGAATTATTCCGGCCCGCTCGAAATCACCCGCGAAATAAATGAGCTGACCCCGAGCTACGCCGGAATAACCTGCGACAGGCTCGATACGTGCAGCCTTCAATGGCCCTGCCCCTCAGACGACCATCCCGGGACGAAGTTCCTTCACCAGGGACAATGCGTGCGAGGGAAAGGCAAATTCCACGCGGTAAAATACATCGAGTCGGACGAACTGCCGGACAAAGACTTCCCGCTTCTCCTCACGACGGGCCGCGTGCTTCACCAGTTCCATACCGGGACGATGACGAGAAAATCGAACGCCATTGAATTGGTAGCAGGCGAGCCGTTCGTCGAAGTCAGCACGCAAGACGCAGGGAATCTCGGCATCTCGAACGGAGACGTGGTAAAGCTTCGCTCGCGAAGAGGCGAGATTTCGGTAAATGCGGTCGTAGGTTCCATGGTGGCGCCTGGAGTCGTATTCATGCCCTTCCACTATAGCGAAGCGCCGGTCAACTTTCTGACAAACGACAAGCTCGACCCCGTAGCCAAAATACCCGAGTTCAAAGTATGCGCCGTTGCGCTTGAAAAAGGATAGCCCGGCTTAAGAGGAATCATCATGGACATGGTCGTTCTTGCGGGCGGCAAAAGCCGAAGAATGGGCGACTCTCTGTCCGAAACTGCAAGCAAAATACGCGCGGAACTGGGGCTTGAAACCGGACTCGATACGGCCAAGGCAAATGGCAAAGCCTTTCTGAAATTCGACCGTTTCAGCATGATAGAAACTGTAATCTCCCGCCTCAGGCATCTGTTCGACAACGTGATTATCTCGAGCGCGGACGGCAAGACCTACGCAGATATCGACGCGCTTGAAGTCGCCGATATTTTCGCGGATGGCGGAGCGCTCGGCGGACTGCATTCCGGCCTGTCGGCATCATCCGGAGAAAAGATTTTCGCCGTGGCCTGCGACATGCCTTTCGTCAACCCGGAACTCGTCAAGTTTCTTACGATTAATGCGGAGAGTTTCGATGTCGTTGTCCCGCGTATCGCAGGCTCGGAAATAAACTCAAATGACTTGACGACCTTGATGCTCGAACCCTTGCATGCAATATATTCCAAACGATGCATTCCACATATCGAGCAACTGCTTGAAAAGAAGAATCTCAGGATATACGACTTTTACAACAAGGTGCGCGCAAACTTCATCCTGCCGGAAGAAATCAGGAAAATCGACCCCGATATGCTCTCGTTTTTCAATATAAACACGCCGGACGACCTCAGGAAGGCATACATGCTAATGACAGGCAAACAAACCGACATGGAAAACCAATGAGTTCCCTCGCGAAAAAGATGATTGTAGCATTCGACACGTCTGCAGTGGCAACCGTGAGAATTCTTCTCCCGCTTTTGCCGAGAGGCATGGCGCGTTTCGCAGGGTCTATATTCGGGGCCATGGGCCTCGCAGTTTCGCCTGAAAGAAGAAAGCGAGCGTTCGACAACTTGAAAAACGTGCTTCACGGCTTACCGCGTAAAGAACTGAAAAAAATATGCCGGGAATGCTTCATACAATCGGGCGCGGGTTTCGCCGAAGTGTTTCACATGCAACATAAGAAACCGCAGTACCTTCAAAAAATAGTAGACTTCGAAGGCCTCGATAAAGTCAGGGAAGCTGCGAAAAAAAAGAAAGGCGTCATCATCGTAGGGAGCCATCTCAGCGCCTTTCCGCTTGGCATGATGGCGATGGCCAGTCTCGGTTTTCGCGTCTCCGTACTGGTGCGCCAGGCGGACAACGCGCGAGTGGAAGAAATGTCGGAATCCATAAGAAGGCGCTTCGACCTTTCAAGCATTTACGTCAAGCCGAGGCGGGAAGCAGCCTCGGCCTGCCTTCGATGGCTACGCGAAGGCGGCATATTGTGGATGCTCGTCGACCAGAGATACAGAAAAGGAATCCTGACGAACTTCCTCGGAAAGCCATCTCAAGTCGCGCCCGGCGCGGCGCTCTTTGCGCGCAGGGTCGGAGCACCTCTGATTCCCGCAGTCACTATCAGGAGGCCGGACTCGAAATATCGCGTAATAATAGGCGAAGAAATTGAATTGCCAGATGGAATCGGAAGGCGCAATAATGTAAAATCAGACATGGAAAAAATACTCGGTTCCATAGAAAAATATATCCTGGCTTACCCGAGGCAGTGGACGTGGTTTCACAAGATGTGGAAAGTCAGGAAGGAGGCCCTCGATTGATTAGAGTCGGCACAGGTTTCGACATTCACCGAATGGAATCCGGCAGGCGATGCGTAATCGGCGGAGTCGAGATTCCCCACGACTCCGGGCCTCTCGGCCATTCCGACGGAGATGTGCTGCTGCATGCGCTCGTGGATGCGATACTTGGCGCCGTATGCGCAGGCGATATAGGAACTCTCTTTCCTGATACGAACCCCAAATACAAGGATATGAAAAGCGAAGCTTTTGTGGAAGAAGCTTTAAGAACGGCCAATGATAAGGGATATGCACTCAGTTCGGTAGATTCGGTGGTTTTCGCAGAATCGCCGCGCCTCGGCCCTCATAGAGAAATTATTTGCCAAAATATCGCCCATATGCTATCCTTGGATTTTGATTGCGTAAGCGTCAAAGCCAAGACTTATGAAGGTCTCGGCGCAATAGGCCGCGGCGACGCAGTGGCGGCACAGGTTGTTGCCGTGCTTTGTAATAAAGAGTGATTTCCCGGCCATAACCGCCGATAGGCTGTCTGGACTTCCGGAGGAGCGGTTGGCATACATCGAAATCAGAATTGTCGGAACTCCCACGGACACCGTTCCCCTGCGCAAGGGAGTGATAACAGCCGGGCGCTCGCCCCAGAACGACGTTATCCTTAAAGACAAGCTCTCGTCGAGACTGCACTTCAAGATATTAAAAACCGCGTTCGGGCACAAAGTACTCGACCTCGGCTCTTCCAATGGAACATTCATCAACAACAGAAAAGTAGCCAAGGAACAAGCGCTTCAGGACGGCGATGTAATTAAAATCGGCACGACCCAGATGATATACAGGATGGAGCCCGAAGGTGAAAACATAGCTCCTATTGGTGAGTCCGGCATATTCGCGACCCAGATTGTCAAAAGCGCCATGGAAGTAAACCATACCATGGGCACGACCGGCAGCCTTGCCACGGCAAGGAAATTTCCCACGGCGCGTCTCAGCCAGAACCTCTATATTCTTTACAGGATAGGCAAGATGCTCAACTCGGTGCGTGATACCGAGGAGCTTCTGAACACGTCAATGGACCTGATTTTCAAGGTCCTGAAGGCGGACCGCGGCCTGCTGATGCTGAAAGACCCTAAAACGGGCAAGCTTGTTCCGAGGGTATCGAGGTCCAAATCAGGCACGACCGCCGAAATTGAAGTCTCGTCCACCATATCATCGAAGGTTATAGAAGAAAAGGTGTCGATTCTGACTTCGGATGCGACTGCCGACCCGCGATTTTCGGACGGGCGCTCCATCGCGCTTCAGAACATCCGAAGCGCTCTTTGCGTGCCGCTATGGGAAGAGGGACAGCAGGTTCTCGGCATCATTTATATCGACAATACTCACGAGCCGAACGTCTTCAGCGAACCGGACCTCGACCTCCTCACCGCCGTCGCCAACCAGATTGCAGTAGCCCTCCTTAAAGAGGAACTCAATGCCAAAGTACGCAAAGAGGCTGTCATCCGTTCGCAGCTCGAAGCCTACAACTCGCGTGAAGTTGTCAACCAGATTATCAAGCAGATTGAAGCGGGCGGCAAGGTCGCAATCGAGATGAAAGATACTCACGCAACAGCGCTTTTCGCCGACCTACAGAATTTTACCCCGCTCTGCGAAAGGCTTAAACCGTCGGAAGTCGCCGAACTGCTCTCGACCTATTTCGACCATATGGCCCAGATGGTTTTCAAGAACAAGGGGATGATAAACAAGTACGTGGGAGACGCCATTCTCGCTATTTTCGGAGCCTTCTCATCCACCGACACCGGCGCCGATAGCGCCACAAAGGCTGCCATAGAAATGGTCCGGGCACTTCAAAATCTCAAGAAAAGCGACCCGCGCTTCAAGGATTTCAACGTCCGCATCGGCGTGAATACGGGTATCATGGTCTGCGGCAACATAGGCCCCATCGAGCGAATCGAATATACCGTCCTCGGAGACCCGGTCAACGTGGCATCCAGGCTCCAGTCGCTCGCGGAACCGAACTCCGTACTTGTCGGCGAAGGAACCTTCAGTTGCCTGAAATCCAAATTCGAGGCCACTTGTCTCGGGCAGACTGCACTCAAAGGCAAGGAAAACAAGATAAAAGTCTACAAAGTCGAGTAGCTGCGGCCTGCACCGCCTATCTTATTCAACCCGGATTGAACTTCCGATGCCCCTGACCTTTGCGACAGATTTGCCCGCCTTAATAACTTCTTTGCCTTTTCCACGTTCTCTGCAACATGGTAATACTGGCTGCCGCCGAACATGCCTATCATGTTCCTTACCCTGAGATTCGCACCGGCAAACGCCACGCATCGCTCGCCGTAAGCTTCGAACCATATGCGTGCAACGCTCATAAGTACGCGAATGGCCGACAGGTTCACGTAACTCAAACCAGCCGTATCTATGATTATGTTGCGCGCTTCCCTTTTTCCAACCTGTCTGAAAAGCCATGAAAGATGCCCCGCTTCCAATTCCTGAATATAGCCGGCCAGAGTTACTATCGCAGTGCGCGGAGTGGAAGTGAGCATTTTTACTCTTGCATTCATATTGGAAGAACCGCTTTTCGCAAATCCGGCGGATTTCCCGTCAGGCGCAAAACCCAAAACGTAAACTGCATCATCGAGGCTCTCGAATATCTCGAAAAGAGGTGCAAGACCGAGGGTCGCCACTTTTTCGCGCACGGACTTGTCCGGCAGAACAAGCGGGCATGCGAGTGCGTTTTTGAGAGATTCGCGCTCCTTGACGAACATTAGAAGCGCCGCAAGAGAGGTGGAGCCGATACGAGCTACGCCGGAGAGGTCCAGGATTACAGTCTCGTATGAGCGCCGGTTGAGCGCGGCAAGCACGTTGCGCAAAACGCGTGCATCCCGGTTTTCAAAAGCGCCGGCAAAATGCATAATGGCAAATGACGGCTTTGAATTGTGCATCTCGGCTTTCAACCGGAACGAGGTAGCCCGGGCCGAATGCAGGAGGTCGCTGACATCGAGTGGTTGTTCTTCTTCGGAACGCCCGTCGCTTGATGAAGACGCCATTGCAGTACCCACCTTAATATAAAAGGTTGCGCTTGCCTGAAAATTACCGCTTTTTCGCTAAAACGTGAAAGCGGTTTTACTTACCCCCCTTCTTCTCATCCTTCTTCCGGCTTTTGGCGTCCCGGTTCTGCTTTTTGCTTGAAGTGGCGTTGCTTCCCGCTTTATTTTTTTCCTTGGATTTATCTTTTGCCTTTGAACTGCTCTCCGCTTTTTCTTCGGTTTTGTCCTTCTTCTTTCCCCTCTTGAGTATGGACTGCACGTTCTTCAGAATCCACGCATCGGTATCTGCGCTTTCCTTCGAGGCGAGTATCGAAAATGCCGTCTCTTCATGCTCCTGCGGGCGAGGCGCGACTACTTCCTCCTCTGCAATTTCCACATCGGAAGCAGAGGCAATCTGCTCGTACAAATCCTCAGAAGCAACCTCTTCCTTGACTGGTTCGGGTTCCGATTCCGGTTCCGGCATTTCCGGTTGTTCGCAAACCGCCTCGACTGGCTCTTCTTTCGGTTTCTCCTCGGGGACGGCCGCCTCCTGTTCCATTGACAGGTTTTCTTCCTCTTCCAACTGGCCGAGAGCCTCGTTGACCGTATCGCACATGAAAGTCGAGCGAGTTATGCCAAGCGTCGTCAGCGCAAGCCGAATCCCCGGCTTCGCACCGGCCAATGCGACGGCCTTTCTGCCGTAAACCCTCTGCCACGCTGAAGCGCAGTTTAGCAGCGAGCCGAGAGCATGAGAATTGGCGTAGCTTATTCCCGTCATGTCAATTACGACGTTTCGCACTTCCATAAGTGAAACGCGCCTTAGAATCTTTCCGAGCAAGTCGGCTTCGGGTTGCTGGATGTAGCCGTAAGGCGTCACGAGCGCAGCCCTGCCGCCTATGGGAACCACTTTGACCATAGCCCGCATGTTCAGCCCGGACGGCCTCGTACCAGCGACGTATAGGTCCGGGAGGCCGCGCAGCTTGAGCGATTTCACCGCATCACGGAAATACTTGTAAACGATGAAAAGTTTCTCGGGTTTCGCCTTCTTGATAGTCTCGACGACAGACGGCCTCAAGCCGGTAAGCGCGCAGGGATAGTCCAAGCCGCTTGATTTGCGTTTCTCGGCGAAATTGATAAGCACCTTTATCGGCGCGACATCAATTTTGCGGACATCCGAGCAGTCGACAACGACGTACTTCACGTTTGCCTTGAGCAGCGGGCTTATGATTCTTTCAATCATGCGGCTCTGCTTGGAATCGATGTCTCCGTGAAGCCGTATCACCGCGGACGAAGGCGGGCCTTTTCGCATGTCCGCCTCGACCTGGAACGGGATTCTCTCGCGAACCCCGCTTTTATCTTCTGACAGCTCAGAATAATCTTTCCGCTCTTGTTCCATGTTGCATGCTGTCTTTCTTGTCCTGTTTCACTATCTGTTATAGAGTTCAATCGTCGGTATTCGACGAATCGTTTCCCGCCTTATCCATGAAGTTGCGAAGCTTGCGCGCGCTGACCGGAGAAACTTCCGTAAACTCCAGCGCAAGCGCCACCCCGCCCTTCATCTCGAACCTGGTCGCCTTCCCGAGCACCGAGACCTTTCTCAGCCTGCCCTCCGTGATAATCAGCGATATGGTAAACGGCTCGATCGGCAGCGCATTCTTCCCGCTTTTCAGGTCGGTCAGCAGTGCACTCCCCTCCGATATGTTGCGCACGAGCGCCGTTCCGGTGTCGAATACCTCGCCGCTCATAAGAATTATGTCGAACTCGCTCTGGAGATTCAGGTCCGTCCTTTCGAACTGACGCGAATGCGTATGCCTCAGCCTCGCAAAATCGTAGCCCAACTCCCGCGCCGCATCGATAACGCGGTCTATCGTACGCCGGCTGACGAAATCGCTGGCCCGCCCGTTCAATATCTTAGAAACGGTAGACCTGTCGAGCCCGACCCTTTCCGCAATCATTTCCTGAGTAATTGACATTGATTCGCCCCGTGATAAACAGTTGTCCGCACCCCCGTTAGCACATGTGAAAACATTTGATAGCACATGTGCAACTCCCCGTATGAAATATAACCCCATAGCGTCTATTGTCAAGGCATATTTCATTGCCTCTTTCAAATACCAACAATTCCGGCTTCCATATACCCTCATTATCGGCAACTCCCGTCCGTAAGGTGCCAACGTTTGTTGGCACTTCGCGATTCCTTGAAATTGTGCAATCTCTGATCGTTTTTATTACTAACGATATAACTCCAAGACATCAAAGGAGTTACGTCAATCATACCGTTAGCGCCCTTCCCTTTTGCGATAAATGGCACACTGCTTGCATTATGCATGTCAGATAACAGGAGGAAACTGAAATGAAAACTGGAAATCGACAACAGAATCGTAAAACGGAACAGGATGATGGAATCAATTCCGTATCTCGCGATGCGACCCGGAAAGACCGGCTCTTCGACGAACTTTTCAATACATATCACAAGCGCATCTACTATATCACCCGGCGCTACACGCGAAACGATGAAGATGCCTTCGACCTCGTCCAGGAGATATTCATTAAAGCTTACCGTGCGCTCGATACGCTCGAAGAAGACACCAGCTATGCGCCCTGGCTTTACCGCATTGCGGTCAACCACTCCATCGACCACGTGCGTAAGAAGAGGCACCCGGAATTTTCTTACGACGAATTCGTCGAGAACGGCGGCGCAATCTCCGATAGCAGCTTTCAGCCTGCAGACGACTTTTCCGGCAGCGAACTCCACGAGCAGGTTCTCGAACTCGTCAACAATCTCTCGCCCGAGCATCGCGCAGTCCTGCTCCTTCATTGCATGGAGAACCTGCCCTACAAGCAGATTTCCCGCGTCCTCAACTGCTCGATAGGCACGGTCATGAGCCGACTCCATTACGCCCGCAAATACCTCAAACAGGCAATGGAAGTCAACGCAGTCATTTGATTTCGGTACTATGCAATTATGGCGCGTTCCAACCATCTGTAAAACTAAACCCTTGCTGGATAACGACTTAAGACGAGTTTTTACACTGCGACGATTTTCAGTTAAATCGTCATATGCCAGTGGTGATTTCCTGAAATCGTCACATCCGGGGAGTACGGCTTCGACGAAGTCGAAACGTACGGCGGAGATGTATCTCTCCATCCCTATTCCATTCTTGGCAAAAGGCGTTTTTCCCATCTGTAATTGAAATCCTTTACCACATAACGACTTACGACGAGTTTTTACACCGCG
>Ga0272442_10002462_pt1 | contig 26770 bp, 22 predicted proteins | sample SSMForm2O_FD_200262 | JGI IMG/M metagenome (GOLD analysis project Ga0272442, IMG submission 200262) | Marine sediment archaeal communities from Little Sippewissett salt marsh, Falmouth, MA, United States - SSM-Form-2O | ecosystem: Environmental > Aquatic > Marine > Wetlands > Sediment ... | reverse complement strand
TTCTCAATGACATTCTCTGTAACCGTATATTCTGAAACGCCTGTAAACATTGAGAGAAAGGAGGTAAAGACAATGGAAGGCATATGAATACTGGCAAACGCAACTAACTGTCATTGCGAGGAGCAGGGAAAGCCTGCGACGCGGCAATCTGATACCCGCGTAGCGATTATTAATGAAAAGATTTTTATGAAGACAATTGATTAGATTGCTCACTGGGTTGCGCGGCGCACTTGTCTCAAGAATTCAGGAACGCAGGCCGCGTCCTCACTACGTTCGTCCTCGCAATTACAAGGTGCGGCTATCGCCGCTCGTAATGACATTGTGAATGTTTTTCTGGAGGTGAAACATGATTTATCCACGAACCAACGTACTGGAGAGAAGGAAAGATGTTACCAGGCTGCTTGTCAGGGGTTATACCCCCTCAGAGATAGCTAAAGGACTCAAAATATCCCGGGAGACGGTCTATAACGATGTGAGGTATATCCGGTCAGGTGCGAACGAAGACCTTGCAGAGCATGGAAGGAAGCAGATGCTTGCGCAGGTGATGTTGAATGCAAGGGCGCGGGTCAAGGAGCTCTGGTCGGTCGTCGAGAAGTCGGAGTCACCGTATGTCAAGCTGCTTGCGCTGCGGGAACTGCGCATCCACGACCAGCAAACGTTGAATCACATCTTTTTGTTCACGCAGATTGGCGAGGATAATAGTATCGAAGGCAATAACGAGGAGAAAATTGATGCGGAAAACGTGAGCCAGTCCTGCCAGCGGGCGCAACCCGCCCCGGCATCTGACGATTTAGTAACAAATCGTCAGGGGCGCAATGACAAAGAAGAAGAGGAGGTGCGAGACCTTTCGAAATCTGTAAATTCATGTCGTAAGTCGTTGGGAACAAAGGAGTTGAATTTACAAACGGAGAACCCGGAAAGAAAAGACAAAATGTATAATTCGCCTTTCGTTATGTTCTGCAAGCAGAACATAACCCCGGCACGCGACGACTTATCAAAAAGTCGTCGCGGTGTAAAAACTCGTCGTAAGTCGTTGCAGAATAAGGACTTAAAAATACAAGAGCCTTTCGCACCGACGATTAAAAAAGTCGGCACCCCGGCATCGGAAACTTGTTTATCAAATTTTCCGGGGCTAACGCATGGCGAGGCGATGACTATTAATGATGTGCTTACGAACGGTATGCAGGTGGGAGATTTGACGGCAAATCATCATTTTACCTTGAAAAGAGAGATATGTAGTTGGTTAAATGGAGGTTTCAACTGCACTCATTAACTTTTTACTTACTTAAGGGGGTACCGAGATGAGAACCGAGTCTTATGCGTTCCTGGAAAAGTTGATCAAGACCCCGAGCCCGTCGGGCTTCGAGCAGCCGGCCGCGAAGATCTACCGCGCCTACTGCAAACCGTTCGCAGACAAGGTCGAGACAGACATCATGGGCTCGACGATTGCGGTATTGAACCCGAAGGCCAAGGTCAAGGTCATGCTCTCCGGGCATATCGACGAGATAGGGTTCATGATTACCGGCATAAGCAAGAAGGGGTTCCTGAGCTTCCGCACCATCGGCGGGGTGGACATGCACATCGTCCCTGCCAAGCGGGTACACATACACACGAAGAGCGGGAAGCTGCTCGGCATTATCGGGCGCACCGCCATTCACCTGACCGAGCCGAAGGAACGCGAGAAGGTCGGGAAGGTCCATAGTTTCTGGATTGACATAGGAGCGAAAGACGACAAGGCAGCCAAGAAGCTCGTCGAAATCGGCGACCCCGTCACCTTCATAGACACTATCGACAAGCTGCAGGGCGACCTCGTTTCTGGGCGCGGCTTCGACGACAGAGTCGGCGCGTTCGTCATCGCCGAGACGCTACGGCTGCTCAAGCCCAAGAAAAGACAGCTCAAGGTCGGCGTCTACAGCGTGGCGAGCGTTCAGGAAGAAGTCGGGCTTCGCGGCGCGCGTACCGCGGCGTTCGGCGTAGACCCGCTGGTGGGAATCGCAATCGACGTGGGATTCGCAACCGACCACCCCGGCTCGAACCCGAAAAAGCACGGCGAATACGACCTCGGAAAAGGCCCGATTATATCGCGCGGCGCCAACATCAACCCGAAGGTCTACGAACTTCTCATAAAGGCGGCGAAAAAGGCGAAAATTCCTTACCAGATTCAGGGAATACCCGGCGGCACCGGCACGGATGCGAACGCAATTCAGCTTACGAGGGCTGGCGTCGCGGCAGGGCTTATCTCCGTTCCGCTGCGGTACATGCATTCGCCGATCGAAGTGCTGTCGCTCAAGGACCTGGAAAATTCGGCCAAGCTGTTCGCGGAGTTCTTGCTTCTTATCGACCAGAAAACGGACTTCATCCCGAGGTAGAGCCGCAAAATCCGGCGAATCAGTAGGCGTAAAGCCTGCCGTACGGGCGGCTCGAATGCGGGTAGAGCTTGACGAAAGGCGTCGATAGAACCTCGCTGCGGTCCGCGTCGAAGGCTTCGCAGTACTCGCCGACGAGGCGATCGAGGAGTTGAACGTCGCTTTCATCGGGTTCGGCGAGCCCGACCTCGGCACCAAGCTTGTGAGGCTCGACTTTGCCGCGAAGGAAAACCGCCCCGCCGTGGATTCCGGTCGCACAGAAGTCGCCGACGAGGCTTGAGCCGTCCGGGCGGTTGAGGCCGAGGAGAACGAGGACGCCGCCGGCCATGTATTCGCCGAAGAAGTCGCCCGCGCAACCGCCCGCGACAATGCAGGGGATTTGGCCGCCGAAGCCTTTCATATGAATGCCGACGCGGTAGCCGACGTCTCCTTTGACGAAAACGCTGCCGCCGCGCATGCCGTAACCGAGGATATCGCTGGCGTCACCGTGAATATAGATTGTACCGCCGTTCATGGTATTTGCGACGCCGTCCTGAGCGTTGGAACGGACGATTATAGTCGAACCGTTCATGAACGCGCCGAGGTCGTTGCCCGGGACACCGTTGATTGTAATTGTGACATCCTCGGCGGTAATGCCGTTTCCGATGTACCGCTGGCCGTTGACGTTGAGGAGTTCGATTTCCTTCTCGCCAGCGGCAACGGCGCGGCGAACCATATCGTTGAGGTCCTTGTAATGAACGTTTTTAGCGTCGATTATCACTGCTATCCCATCCCCACGCCGGCAGGCTTTATGCCCAGAACGTCGAGCGTCGTATGGTCGAGCCCGATACCGCGCAGCCTTTCGAGGTTGCCGCGCAGGCTCTCGATTGCGTTGACCCCGAGCGCGCCGAGGACTTCCTTTATTTCGAGCGACCAGGCCCGCAAAAGATTTGTCAACCTGTCGGCCGCCCACTCGACATCGAGTCTTCTTGTCAGGTCCTCCCGCTGCGTCGCGATGCCCCACGAGCAGTTGCCGGTATAGCATTTCTGGCATAGGTGGCAGCCCATCGCCACGAGCGCAGCGGTGCCGATTGCGCATGCGTCTGCGCCGAGCGCGACCGCCTTGACGACGTCCGCGGCTCCGCGAATGCCTCCCGCCGCTATTATCGAGGCCTGGTTTCTTATGCCCTCTTCGCGCAGGCGGCGGTCCACGGCGGCGATTGCGATTTCCACGGGTATGCCGAGATGGTCCCTGACTATATTCGGAGCCGCCCCTGTTCCGCCCCGGAAGCCGTCGAGGTAAACGAGGTCCGCGCCTGCGCGCACCATGCCCGAGGCTATGGCGGCGACGTTGTGCACGGCGGCAATCTTTACGCAAACCGGCTTGTAGCCGGTCGCCTCTTTGAGCGAGTAGATGAGCATTCGCAGGTCTTCTATGGAATATATGTCGTGCTGGGGAGCGGGCGAAATTGCGTCCGTGCCTTCCGGTATCATGCGGGTCTGCGAAATAGGTGCGGAAATTTTCTCCCCGGGGAGGTGACCTCCTATGCCGGGTTTCGCGCCCTGCCCTATTTTTATCTGGGTTGCTATCCCGACGTTGAGGTATTCCGCGGAAACGCCGAACCTGCCGGATGCGACCTGCAGGATGATTCTGTCACCGTAGGGATAAAGGTCGCGGTGAAGCCCGCCCTCACCCGTGTACATTACAGTCCCCGCGCGTCCCGCGGCGATGCAAATCGCCTTCTGGGCGTTGAAACTAATGGAGCCGTAGCTCATGGGCGCGAAAACCACGGGAATGTCTATTTTTATAAGGTTGTCAATTTGAGTCGCAAGGCTTAAGCCGCCATCGGAATCGCTCCCGAATTCGAGATGGTCCGGCTTTCTGCCGAGATAGGTGCGCAGTTCCATAGGCTCCCTGAGAGGGTCGATTGAAGGGTTTGTCACCTGGCAAGCGTCGATTAGCATATGGTCGAAAAGGATGCGGTAAGGCAAGTCGTTTCCCATGCCGCTAAGCAGCATACCCCCGGTTTCGGCCTGCTTGTAGATGCCTTTTAGGACCTGCTCCTTCCAGAGCGGATGAGGCTTGAAATCGAGCGGGTTTTTCATCACGGTGATGGCCTTTGCGGGGCAGAAAGTAAGGCAGCGGTGGCATGCGACGCATTTGAAGTTGTCGGCGACGACCTCATCCTTGAAGGAGAGAGCGCCGAAGCCGCACTGCACGGTGCATCGTTTGCACCGCTGGCACTTGTCGCGGTCAATCTCGACAACGAATTCAGGCTGCCGGAGCGTCCGGTGCATCTGTTTTATCCTCGAGTTTTCCAACCACCATCTCGCCGGCGCGAGGGAACCAAACCCTGTCCGGCTCAAGACACATCTGGCGGATACCCGCCTCTTCGCTCGATATATAAAGCCAGTCATCCTTTGAAGCCGCAACCATGGGTCGGAGCTTGACGCGGTCCGAGAGACCTATCATTCCGCCGCCGTGGCCGAGGATGACGGCAAACGGCCCGTTGACGAGCGCGCCGGCGTAGACCTGGCGCAGGGCCGTATTGACTTTCTTTTCTCGTTCGTCCATAAGGTCGATGTTTTTCCAGAACTCGCTTGCCACGACTTTCGGCACGAGTTCGAGGGGCAGCTTATGACACCTGATAAGTAAGTCGAAGAGATAGGCCATGACCTCGGAATCCGTCTGCATGGTGCACTTGTAGCCGAACATTTCGAGGTATCGCCTGTTTATACCGTAGGAGGAGATTTCTCCGTTATGGACGACGGACCAGTCAAGTATGGTAAAGGGGTGAGCCCCGCCCCACCAACCCGGAGTGTTCGTGGGAAACCGCGCATGCCCAATCCACGTCCACGCATTATAGTCCGAAAGCCCGAAGAGTTCGGCAATCTCGTCGGGATACCCCACCCCCTTGAAGACGCCCATATTCCTTCCCGAGGAATTGACATAAGCCCCTTCGATTCCGGTATTTATTTCCATAACGCGCCTGAGAACGTAGTCTTCGCGGCTCAGGCCTTCCCTTACGAGCCATTCCTCGCGGGGTGCGCAGAAATAACGCCAGAACCGGGGTCGCTCGACAATGCCCGTAGTTTTTCTGGTAGGAACGGGCTCGGCCAGTACGATATCGAACGCGCCCTCTATGAGGCGCTCGGTATCGACGCGGGCCTTGTTAAAGTCGTACATGAGATGTAGCGCGAAGAGGTCCGCGAGTTCGGGATAAATTCCGTATGCCGCGAATCCCGCCCCGAGGCCGTTTCCTCTGTCACGGAGATTGCACATGGAATCGACGATGGTGGAGCCGCTAACGCGGGTACGGCTCGCGCTCATCATGCCGCTGAGACCGCAGCCGGATATGTTTCTTTCATCACGGTCGAACATTATTCCTGTTCTCCCAGCACATCCAGGATGGCCTTAAGCTGCTCGAAGCCTCCCTTTTTCGAAGGTGGAAGCCCGAGCCTTTTTCTCGATACTTCGATGACCTCGGCCACCGCACCTGTCGTGCGAAACATTTTCGCCGCCCGTTGCAGGCCTTCCGGCACGGCGTTCTTTTGTGCAGCCATCGCCTTGAGCTTCGAAATAACTCCGGACATGCCAATCTTCAAGGGGCAGATTTCCCGGCAAGTCTCGCATTCGAGGCAGCACCATATTTCCGAGCCCGAGACGAGTTCATCGATTTTGCCGTCGAGCAGTTTTTCGATTATTACGGAAGGCGAGAAACCATCAATGACCGCAGCTGCGGGACATTCCTCGACGCACGCCCTGCATCCTGCGCAGTAGGTAAGAAACGGAAGGTCAAAGAGCTCCTTGACCTCTTTCAAGCTCTCCATATTCCCGTTCCATTTTTCAAGGAATTTGCGAGGTTTGACCGCGTGTTTCATAACGCCGAGTTCTTTTGGCTCCATGCCCATAGCCAGCCCGAGGAGTTCGGTATAGAAAAGCACGGTCATGTCGATATTCTCTCCCTTCGATTTCAGGAGCGGCTGACGCGAGTCGTATTGTATGAAGCAAGCCGGGCAAGTCAGGCACATCGCATCGATTCCGAGGCCTTTCATTTCGGCGAGTTTTTTCCTCGATAGTTCGAGCCCTCCACTTTCGTTTCCCGTATCGGAGAGGAGGCCTCCGCAGCAAAGAAGCTTCGACTCGTAATCGGCCGCTTCTGCGCCGAGAGCATTGACAAGTGCTTCGAACTTGGCCGGCTCAAGCGGGTCGTCGAACCGGAGAGTGTCGCTCGGGCGAAGCAAATGGCAGCCGTAATGAACGCCAACCTTCATCCCGAGAAGCGGTTTTTCAATCTTCCTTGCAATAGCGGCGGGCGTGACCTCGTCGTAAAGCACGTCAAGCAGATGCCTGACTTCTACCGTCCCGGAGTAGCTCATACCGGCTGCGCCGAGGGCCTTGTTGATTTTATCGAGTAACTGCGGACCGGTTTTGAGTTTCGCGTTGGCCGTCTTGAGAACCTGATAGCAGCCGTTGCAGCTTGTGAGAATATCAAAGCCGCCGGACTCGGCCACCGCGAGGTTGCGGGCCGCGGCCGCAAGCCAGGCCGTTTCGCCAAACGGTTTCACCGCGGCGGACTGGGGACAGCACGTGAAGCCTTCGACATCCTCGAATGCGATTCCGAGGGTGCCGAGCGTTTTCCTCGTCGATAGCTCGACGAAAGGAAACCGGGCAGGTATCTGACATCCCCAGAAGAAGGCGTATTTTTTCATAACTGAAATCCCGGTGTCATCCCTGAGCTAAAGAGCATCATCCTTGCGCCAAACCAAGCTTAAAGACAATTCTATTGAGCAGCCAACCGTAAGTCAAGCCGCAAAAGCCCTATATCCGAGGGCCTTGCATCTCATACAAAACAGGCCGATAAGGTCATCACGGGTACGAAGGGGCCGGGCTTGTCCCGTAGCCTATGCTTACGGTCCCGTCTGCGCTGCTGGCAGCCGAATACCATATCCTGAAAGTGGCCATATCCAGAATAACGCAGCCGGTGACGAAATAATCGTCCTCCCACGGCAAGGGTGAACTGTCCCTGCCGACCATGCCGTGCTTGGCCCAGGCAATCCCGTCGGCGCTCGTGGCATAGCAGAAGGCCTGTCCGCTTCCGCCGAGCGAACTGTACCACATATGATAGAAATGTCCGTCGAAGACGACGCAGGGAAAAAATGCCCCATATATGTCGTAGGATTCCGGCCCCGCGTCGAGCACGAGTTGAGGCGTATTCCAGTTAATGCAGTCGGTGGAAGTCGTATACCCCGTTCTGACTACTCCGTCGGCCGCCTCGCCGGACAGCCACATGCGGTATGTAGTGCCGCTGGTGAGGACCGTGCCGCTGTGAACGGCAATCTCGTACCAGGAGCCCGAGGGGCCGGCACCGATGACGGGGTTGAGCGCCTCGCGCGTCCATACGAGGCCGTCGCTGCTATAGGCGAGGCCGATTCTGTCAAGAACCGGAGTCGAGTCGTTGTAACCCGTGTAGAACATTTTGTAATCCGAACCATCCTCGATAACGCACTGGTTCCAGACACCGCCGGAGTCCCACGATGCGGGCGAAGCCACATCCAGCACGGGGTTGTCGTAAACCGTCCAGTCCTCGCCGTTTGCGCTGCTGGCGTAGCCAATCCTGTCTTCCCCGAGGGTGTTGGTGGCGGTAAACCACATGCGATAGAGACTGGCATCCTTTATCACCCAGGGAAAAGAGACGTGCTTGTTATACCATCCGTAAAGGTTCGTTGCCGGCTCGCTATTCGGCGAGAGCACGGGGTTCGCGACGTTCATCGTCCAGGCCATTCCGGGAATCAGCTCGTCGTCGCTTCTCTTGCATCCGACCGAGAGAAAGACCATGACAAGCACAATTGAAAGACATATGAAACGTTTCATTTCAACTCCAGTCATCAGCAACCACGGGCGCGTACCGGCAAGTCCGGTCAATCCTTCCGCTTTCCGAGAACTGCTTCCATCTCAATGGCTTCGGTGCCTCGCATTACTTTCAGCAGTATTTTTTGCTCGACATATCCCCTGCGAATGCCGTGAATAATATCGTTCCATGAATCCACGGGACGGCCGTCGAACTCCACGATGACGTCGCCGGCCTCGACGCCGGCCTTGATGGCGCCCGAACCGGGCCAGGGCCGCTCCACGTGCGCCCCTCCCCTGTCGGTGAAAGCCTCGTTCTTAACGACGCCAAGGAAGGGCAGTTCCCTTACCGAATACTCTTCCTCGAATTTCAATCTTGAGGCAAGATGGCTTCTGGATTTTTCGAATTCCCCGGCCTTGGAAACGCCGGCCCACCATTTGAGCGTCTTCATTTTCAGATTCTTTGCTGCGCCCGATTTTTTTCTTATGGTTTCAAGCGCTCCCTTGGCCGCATCTGCGATTTTTCCGCCCTCGTTCTTCGCAATATCCGCGAGAGTCGCGGCGGCATCGAGGTCGGCAAATCGAGAAAGAGTCCTGAGCGCGCAAAGGCGGAGCTGAATCCTGAGCATGTTGTCCCTGGCGAACGAAAGGAGGATGTCAGTCGAAGGGTCGATACCGGCATCCACGGTGAAGCCTTTCAGGTTGTACTCGACCATCGCCAGGAGCCGGGCGAGATTGGCGCGCTCGCCGTTCCCGGACTTTTCGATTTTGTCTATGAGATAGTACCTGACGTTTTTCTTCCTGCGAAGCTCGATTACGAGATTCCGGAGCTTTTCTTCCGCGGCGCCGGGGTCGAACTTATCTATCAGCTTTTCCATTGAAGCTGCATCCTCCGGGTCCACCACGTGTATATAGGCGAGAATCTCTCTGACCCTGTAGCGGACTTCGAAAACCGGGCTTTCGGAAAGCCTCTTAAGGAAAGGAACGACGGGCGCGCCGATTACGACAAGCTGTTTCTGCGCGCTTTCCCTCGCGCGCCAGTTGTCGTCGGCAAGCTGGCCGACGAGCTTCTCGATTCGCTCCTTATCAACTTCAGCCTGCTGCCCGTCAGCCGGAACGCCGGCATAAATCAGCACGAGGCATGCAAAGACAAATGCTCCAAACGAACGCAATCGCGTACTCCTCCATAAATATTATACGCTTTCAAGCAGCGTATAATTCTACATATGCGGGAGCCTTGTGTCCAATAAGAAGTGGGAAACGATATGAAGAGTAAGCCGCGGAATCTCAGAGACCGAGGTCCACGTCTTCTTTCGTGCCGTTTTTATCGCCGTTTTTATCGGTATCTTCCGGCTTGTCGGTTTTTATATGGTCGGGCACGTTAATCTGGAGTTCGCCGCTCGAATCGGGCTCAGTTTCGCTTTTCGGGGATTCGGCGCCTTCCTTTGCGCCGGCCAGTTCCTGACCCGAGACTTCCCGAAGACCGTCGCCGCCGTCGCTCATGAAGAACTTTGAAAGCCTGTCCTCGAAGTTCTTGATTCTGCCTTCGGGACGCGCGGAGCCGCCTTCCTGAAGCTGCTCTTCAGGCTCCCCGGAGAGCCTCTCGGCTATTTTCCCCTGGCGTTCGGGAAGTTTCTCTCCCGTTTTGGCTATCTCGTCCCACAAAGCGGTCTTGTAGGCGCGCTCGACCGTAGTGAGTTCTTTTTCATCTGTCACGTCGGATTCAACGGGCTCCTTGAGCTTCGTAAGAACAATCTTGGAGCCTTCCTGCTCGTAGCCAATCTTGTCCACGCATTTAAGCATGAGCCTTATGCCGAGCCCGCCCATGCCGCCAGCCATGTAGCGCTCCCTCGCAGCGGAAAGAGCGTCCTGCTCATCCGTCTTCTGAAGCACCGAGGCGTAGTCGAAACCCTCGCCCTCATCCACGACCGAGACCGAAATTTTTTCGGGCTGATTGATGAAATAGAGGCGAATCTTTCTTGATATATCGCTTTTGTTGCCGTGGCGTTTTGCGTTGTCCATCGCCTCGTAAAGCGCGGTGAGGATGTTCACGTTGTCGTCGTCGTCGAGTCCTACCACCTCGAGGTATTTTCTGCTGATATTGTAGGCGAGGTCGACGAAATCGGCGTCGCTCGGGAGTATGAGCCCAAGCTCCCTGCGGTTGGCGATTTCGTCCATTTTATCCTCGGGCAAGTCGACCTGCTCGAGCGTGAAGATGTTTTCATCGGCGACGTGCGGGACCTCTTTTTCGAAGGTCATGAAAATATTGCCGATATCTATTACGTCGCCTTCCTGAAGCTCGACCTGGCTGATACGCTCGCCGTTGACTTTCGTGCCGTTGGAAGAGCCGAGGTCGAGGACGGAGACGCCGTCACCGTCGACGATGAACTGAGCGTGGTTTCGCGAGACGGGCTGGGCCAGAAGCTGGATGTGGTTTTTAGGGTCGCGGCCTATGGTCATACCGTTTCGCAGCTTGTAGACCTTTTCGAGCGACTTCGTTATTCCAACCTTGAGCCTTGCCATATACCAAATCCCTCAGGAAGCTTTAGCCCCGGCTGATGCCGACTCTTCGGCCAGGTCGGGAGCCTTGAACTCTTTCCTCCTGACCTTGGCGTTTAGCGTATACTTGACCTTCGTTTTCGTCCTCTCGCGATTGTGAGGGTTAATCTCGATTACTCTCTGCGGCAACATGACTTTGTGATGCGAACGGTAATGCCTCAGGTAGCGGACGAGCTTTCTATTCTCGCCCTTGCCGTGCACGCATTCGAACTTGATAGGCAGGCCGGTCTTGCGGTTGAAATACATCATGAAAATCCACTCGTCGGGATACGCCACCTTGACGAGGTCGGCCGGGCGCGTCACAATCTCGTCTTTCTCGATTATTTCGACCGTCACGTGACCCATGAATTCAAGCTGCGCCTCGTTTGTCAGGAGCCCGTAAAGGAAAAGCGCATCTATATAATGGAAAAGCCACTGAATCGCCGGCGTTTTCTTTTCGCCGTCGTCCACGGTCTTCCCGGACTCCACCGTATGCCAGGAACGAATTCCATCAAACCCCATCTGCAGTTTGCCCCATGGGAAGTTGGAATCCCTTCTAATCCTGTCCGGTGAACGATAGAGGATTGTGTCCGAGTAGGTTGCGTACTGAGACTCTATCCTGATATCCTGAACACCCTTCAGGCACCTGCGCCCGCCAGATTTCTTGACGGCTTTCTCGATTATCTTGACCGCCCTTGGATCCTTCTTGTCCAAATCGTTATCCTCTCCCGACATATCAGAACCCGTATTGCCCGCGAATCGACCTCTTCTGCGGGCGAGTTTGCAATTATAGGGCTTGCACGCCGGGCGTAAAGCAAAAATCCGGAGTTTTTTAAAACACGCTCCGGCAACCCGGTTCATCCCGCGCTATCAACTCTCGTAGTTGTAAAAACCGTAACCCGATTTCCTGCCGAGGCGGCTCGCCGCCACCATTTTCTTGAGAAGCGGACACGGCCTGTATTTCGAATCGCCGAGCCCCTCGTGAAGCACGTTCATAATCGACAGGCATACGTCAAGGCCGATAAGGTCCGCCAGGGCAAGCGGCCCCATAGGGTGCGCCATGCCCAGCTTCATCACGTTATCAATCGCTTCCGGCTCGGCCACGCCTTCCATCACGCAGTATACGGCCTCGTTTATCATCGGCAGAAGGACGCGGTTCGATACGAAGCCCGGATAGTCGTTCGCCTCGACCGGCACCTTTCCCACGTCCTCGGAGAGGGCCGATATCAATCCCGTCGTCTCGTCGCTCGTGGCCAGCCCCCTTATTATCTCGACAAGCTTCATAACGGGAACCGGATTCATGAAATGCATTCCGATTACCTTGTCAGGCCGCTTCGTGACGGCGGCGATTTCGGTAATGCTTATCGAGCTTGTATTCGACGCGAGAATCGTCTCAGGCGGGCAGCCGCCGTCGAGTTTTTTGAAAATCTCGCCCTTGACCGACATGTTTTCGAAAACCGCCTCGACCACGAGCTGCGCGTCGAATGCGTCTTCCATCTTCGTCGTCGCCTTTATGCGCCCGAGCGTTTCCTTCGCCTGCTCTTCGGTAAGTTTCTCCTTCTTTACCATGCGCCCGAGATTCTTTTCTATCGTGGCCATGGCTTTCTGAAGAAACTCATCCTTTATGTCGATTAACACCACATCGCGTCCGGCCTGGGCGAAAACCTGGGCGATTCCATTGCCCATTGTCCCGCTGCCGACGACTCCGACTTTTTTTATTTCAGCAACTTCCATCGTATGCCTCCATGACCGTATTTGTGTTATTTAATGAAGATTTTTATTTTATTCGCAAAAAACGCCCGTGTCAAGCCTTGTATCGAAAACACGGGTTCATAGCACATGTATTCAAAATTTTCGTTTGTCCGCAGGTTTTCATCTTCCTTTCATGTTCAGACATTACACTTACCCGGCAGTTGGCTGACCAGAATAGCAGTTTCCGGAAGGGCCGGAACACGGGACGGCCGGATTCTTAAAGGAGGAGCGCAATGGCGCGTTTGTTATCAGGATTGATTGTTGTCACACTTGCTGTAACGGTTCTGTATCTTTCTGCTTTCACCGCTTCGGCGGATGAAGGGGAAAAAAAGGTCACAATTGACCAGGTACCCAAAGCAGTAAAACAAGCCATTCTCAAGGAAGTCGGTAAAGGCAGGCTGGTTGACATCGGCGAATTTGAAACCGGCGGGAAGAAACAATATGAAATCGAGATGGTCGTGAACGGAAAGGAATATGACGTCCTTTTCGACGAAAACGGCAAGGTGCTGAAAAAGAAATTTGAGGGCAATAAACCCGGCAATGCACGAAACGACGATGATAACGAAAAAGAAGATGCTGAAAAAGAAGAAGATAACGACGAAGATGAAGATGGCGAAGAGGAAAGAAAATTCCAGAGCGATTTCAATACCGAGAACAGGAAATTCAAAACCGAAGGCAGAAACAGGTTTTTCATCCTTATGCCGGGATACCGGCTCGTTCTCGAAGGAAAGGATGAAGAGCATACCGTCAGGATGGAAATCATCGTAACAAACAAAACGAAGATGGTAGGCGGCGTGGAAACGAGGATTGTCGAGGAACGCGAAACCATCGACGGAGAACTTGCCGAAATTACGATGAATTATTTCGCCTTATGCGAGGAAACGAAAAGCGTTTTCTATTTTGGCGAGGATGTCGATTACTACAAAAATGGCAAGATAATCAGCCACAAAGGCACTTGGCTCGCCGGCATTAACGGCGCCAAGCCGGGATTGATAATGCCCGGTGAAGTTCTCGTGGGTTCGAGGTTCTACCAGGAAATCGCCCCGGGTGTGGCAATGGACCGCTGCGAGTTCGTGGGCCTCGATTCGGCACTTAAAACCCCGGCAGGCAAATTCAAGAATTGCCTCAAAGTCCTGGAAGGCAATCCGCTCGATGGCGCACACGAATACAAGATGCACGCTCCGGGAATCGGCCTGATTAAGGATGAAGACCTTTTATTGGTAGAGTATGGATTTGTAAAAAAGTGATATTCCTGCTATCATAAAGGCCGGCTCGGCATAGTTGATACAGGCTGCCGGCCGGCCTTTTCCAGAAATGGAGAGTCATGGCTATTCTGCTGGTGGAAGATTACGAACCGCTTAGAAAATCTCTCTCCAAGGGTCTGCGAGAAGCCGGGTTCGCCATTGACTGCGCGAAAGACGGCGAAGAAGGCTTGTGGCACGCGCAGTCCGGAGACTACGACGTAATCATCCTCGATATAATGCTTCCCAAGATAGATGGCCTGACAATCCTGCGCAAGCTGCGCGATGAGAAAAATCCCGTGCACGTTCTTATCCTTACGGCCAAGGATATGCTGCACGACCGAGTGAAAGGGTTGAACCTCGGCGCGGACGATTATCTCGTGAAGCCGTTCGCATTTGACGAACTGCTTGCAAGAGTCCGCGCCCTCGTAAGACGCAAGTACGAAACGAAATCGCCGGTGCTGAACATCGCGGACATGGAAATCGACACTCGGACTCGCACGGTCCGCAGAGAGGGACGCACGCTCGACCTTACGGCGCGTGAATTCGCAATCGTACATTTCCTCGCGCTGCGAGCCGGCCAGGTCGTCACGCGCTCCGAGATATGGGACAACATATACGACTGGGCAGCCGATGCAAACAGCAACGTGATTGATGTCTATATAGGCTATATCCGGAAGAAAATGGAAGAAGGCGGCCTGCCGCGTCTTATTCATACGCGCCGGGGTGAAGGATACATGCTCGGAGAAAATGTTTGATGCGTTCGCTGCGCACAACCTTGATTATGGGAACAACCGCGGGGTCGACCGTGATTCTTCTCATCGCGGGAATCGTCCTCTATGCATTTGTAAGCGCAGGCCTTGTCAGGCAGTTCGACGAAGCATTAATCGACAAGGCAAAGCTTATCGCATCCTCCATAGAGATTGATGAAAGGGGATTGGACCTGCAGTTCAGAGAGCTCGACATGCACGAGCTGGAAAAAGCGGACAAGCCAGCATACCTCCAGCTCTGGATTTCGGATGGACATGTTCTTTATCGCTCCCCTTCCCTCGGCCGGGAAGACATAGAGAAGATACCATGCAATAGAGCTTCGCCAGTTTACAGATGGCTCACCACTCTACCATCCGGCAGGACTGGCCGGGCCGTCGGCATTTCATTCTCGCCCCGACTCGATGAAGAGATAGAGGGCAGCCAGAACGGCGAATCTGAAACTGACGAAAAGTCATTCAAGCCGATAATCAAACTTGTATTCGCCAGAGACACGTCAACGATAGATAACACTCTCGCGCTCCTGGCGGTCCTTCTTGCAATCATCGGAATAGCTACGATTGGATTGACAGGCGCCGTGCTCTGGTCAGTGGTGAGATGGAGCCTGCGCCCCGTGGAAAAGATGGCGGCCCAGATAAGCCGCATCGGCGAAGAGGATCTTTCCATAAGAATACGGGGCGAAGATGTTCCCGTGGAGCTCCTTCCCATCGTGACGAGATTGAACGATTTACTCGAGCGTCTTGAAGCCGCTTTCCGCCGCGAGCGCTCCTTCAGCGCCGACGTAGCCCACGAGCTGCGCACGCCGTTGTCCGGACTTCGCTCGACAATGGAAGTGGCGCTTTCAAAACCGCGCGAAACGCAGGAATACCGCGAAGCCATTTCCGACAGCCTGCAAATCGCGACTCAAATGCAGGCGATGGTTGAAAACCTTCTCACGCTTGCGCGGCTCGAAGCGGGACAGGTCGATTTCGAGCCCGCGCCCATCGCAGTTAACGAACTGCTTCGAACGGCATGGAACGCCGGCCTGGCTGAAAAAAGACATTTGCAAGTTCAATGGAAACTCGGACCGGATTCTTCCGTAATGGCTGACAAGTCTCTGCTGACCATGGTAATTCGTAATATATTCGAGAACGCCGCCGCATATGCCAACGAAGGCGGATTAATCGGGATTGAAACCCGTTCGGATAACGATGCAACGGCGATAAGCGTATCCAACTCGGGCAGCAACCTGACGCAGAAAGAAGCGGAGCAGGCGTTCAATCGATTCTGGCGCGGAGACGAGGCCAGGAGCGCCGCCGGCGTTCACTGCGGACTCGGCCTTTCACTGGTGAAGAAGATTGCGGCCGCACTCGGCGGCACGGTCGGAGTTCAATCGGGCAGGGGCGGCTCGTTCACCATCAGCGTTTCATTCCCGCGAAAATCCGCGTCGTGAAACCCGGTTCAGGATGCCTCCGCACGAAACGATTCCGCGAGTTTCTTCAGGCCCGATTCGAGTGAAATCGACGGAGAAAAGCCGAGCTTTTTTTGCGCGGCCGATATGTCGGCGCAGGAAAAACGAACTTCGCCGGGAACTGCCGGGCCGTGTTTCACCGGCAAATCTCCACCCATGATTCGAATCACGAGTTCCGCGAGAGTCTTTACGGAAGTCTCTACCCCGCTTCCGACATTAATCACCCTGCCCTCGGCTTGGAGCGATTCGGCAGCAAGAATGCAGGCCTGCACCACATCTTCGACGTGGACAAAGTCCCTTGTCTGCTCCCCGTCGCCGTAAATGACGGGCGATTCTCCCGCAGATATCCTCTCAAGGAACTTCGGCACGACGGCGGCGTATTCGCTCGCGGGGTCCTGTCGCGGGCCGTAGATATTAAAAAACCTCAGGGCGACAGCGGGAACTCCCAGAAAATCGTTGTAGAGTCGGCAATAGTTCTCACCGAGCAGTTTCTGCGCGGCGTAGGGAGAAAGAGGCTTGACCCACGCTTTCTCCGAGATGGGCGGAGCAACCACATCCCCGTAGATGGCGCAGGAAGAGGCGAAAACCACTCTCGGGCAGGCCACCGCACGCGCGACGGCCAGGACGTTCAGCGTTCCTGTGGCGTTCACGTCGTGAGTCTCCTGCGGGTCACGGAACGAGAGCTGCACCGAGGGAAGAGCCGCAAGGTGAAAGACGCACTCGAACCCCCTGGATGTCATAGTTTCGAGAAGGAGCGGGACGTCCCGTATGTCGCCCTTTATTAATTCGAGCGAGCCTTCGAGGCCGTCGATATTTTCGCGCCTTCCCGTCACCAGTGAGTCGTATACAGTAACGCCGTGGCCTTTAGCAAGAAGTCCTCGGACGAGGCTCGAGCCCACGAAACCCGCGCCGCCGGTTACAAGGTAGTCCGCCATTAGCTTATGTCCATTTTGATTCTGAGAAGTTTCATAATGTCTCGATTGCTGACTATTCCGACAAGCCTTCCATCCTCGACAACGGGCAGGCCGTTTCTAATTGCGACTACCGAGTGCATCAGTTCGTGAAGAAGTATCGAGGTGAAAAGCATGAGCGCCGCGGCCACTCCGAGCAGCCAGCGATGCAGGTCGCTCAGGTCCTCGTATCTACCCTTTCCGAAATACCCGTCCGCGACGGACCACGCCACGAGAACCAGAATCAAAAGCCAGGATACGTTTATTTCGATGGGGATTCCGAAGAGCCTGCCTATCCTGAAACTGCCTCGAAGCATTGAAACCTCCGCCTTTCCGCGGGACGAATAATCGAGATGCGATTATACCGGTACGGATGAGTTAGTTGCAATTTTTTTCTCTGGCGCGCGCGTGCGAATTGAAATATCTATTTCTTCGAGCCTTTTCGAATATTCTTGCAGTCCGGGTAGCCGCTGCAAGCCAGGAACGGGCCCCACCTGCCCTTTTTCCAGACCATCTCCTTGCCGCATTTCTCGCAGGTCTCGCCGCTCGGCTTCGATTCGGACTTCTTAGGCTTGGAAGATTTTGATTTGGTTTTCTTTTCTTTTTTCTCTTTCTTCTCTCCCTTTTCTTCCCCGGTCTTCCTCGTATTGCGGCATTTCGGGTATCCGCTGCAAGCGAGAAACTTGCCCCACCTGCTCTTGCGCCAGACCATCTCGCTGCCGCATTTCTCGCAAGTTTCGCCGCTCGGCTCCGCTTTCGATGCCTTCTTGCCGGAAGCCTTGCCCGGCGTTGCGGGCGAATCTTCATCCCCCCCCTCGAGCGCGGACATGTGCATCGTATTGCGGCACTTGGGAAAGGCGCTGCAGGCGAGGAATTTGCCGTACCGGCCCTCGCGTATCAGCATGTTCGAACCGCATTTGCTGCATTTAAGCTCGGTCTCCACCACCTCTTTTTTCTCCCTCGGCCCGCCTAAGGGACGCGAATTCTTACATTCCGGGTAGCCGCTGCATCCGAGAAATGCGTCCTTGCCCTTGAACTTGATTACCATGGGCAAGCCGCATTTATCGCATACTTCACCGGTTTCCCCGCCTGCTCCGTTGGCGTTCATTTCTTTTTCGGCCCGGACGAGATGCTCGCTGAACGGCCCGTAGAAAGTACTCAGAACCTCATGCCAGTCGACCTTGGATTCCTCGACCTGGTCGAGCTTCTCCTCGATTGCGCTCGTGAATTTCAGGTCCATAATTTTCGGGAAAAATTCCACGAGCTTGTCGGTCACGACCTTGCCGACCTCCGTTGCGAAGAGGCTGTCGCGGCGTTTTTCCACGTACTTCCTGCCGAGAATCGTCGAGATAATCGTGGCGTAGGTGCTCGGCCTGCCGATTCCTTCGCTTTCCAACGCCTTGACGAGCGTTCCCTCGGTATACCTCAAGGGCGGCCTCGTAAATTTTTGCTCTTTTTCGATATCATCAAGGAGCAGCTTATCCCCCTGCTTCATGTCAGGCAAGACCGGCTCGAGCACATCCTTGAGAAAACCTGATACCCGTGAATGGCCGTCGAAATCGAGGGTTCTCGACTTGCCTTCGAGGATGTATTTACCTGCTGCAACTTCGACTGCTCTCTCGGAATAGACCGCCGGAACCATCTGCGATGCGACGAACCTGTTCCAGATAAGCTTGTAAATCTTATGCTGGTCGCTCGAAAGATGCTGCTTTATCTCGTCGGGCTCGTAACGCATTCCGGTGGGGCGAATCGCCTCGTGAGCCGCCTGCGCGCCCGCCTTCATTCTATGCATCCTTCCCTTGGGCGGAAGGTAGTTCTCTCCGTACTTCTGCTTGATATGGTCGCGCACCATGCCCACCGCAGCCCACGAAACTCTGACGGAATCGGTCCTATGGTAGCTTATAAGCCCCCTTCGCCCCTCGTCGCCGAGGTCCACGCCTTCGTAAAGCTGCTGGGCTATCTGCATGGTCTTTTTCGCCGAAAACTTGAGAGCGAACGAAGCCGACTGCTGAAGCGCCGAGGTGGTAAACGGAGGCGGGGAGTAATGGTCGAATTTCTTTTCCTCGTACTCCTTTACCTCGAGCGCTGCCGACTGGATGGATTTTACTGCTTCGAGAGTCTCCTCCTCGGATTTCGGCTTCCAAGCCTTGCCGTCGCGCTCCTTGAGCGAAATCTTGAACTTTGATTTTTCTTGCTTCTCGGGATGAACGAGGCACTTTAGCAGCCAGTATTCCTCCGGCTTGAAATTCTCTATCTCGCGTTCCTTGTCGACGACGAGACGAGTCGCGACCGACTGCACCCTGCCCGCGCTGAGCCCCCTTCGGAACTTCGCCCACAATAGCGGGCTCAACTGGTAGCCGACAACCCTGTCGAGAATCCTTCTCGCCTGCTGCGCGTTGAACTTGTCCATCGACAGTTCACCGTATTCCGAAAAAGCCTTCAATATCGCTTTTTTCGTGATTTCGTTGAAGGTCACGCGGCGCACCCTGTCTTTGGGAATCTTGAGCGCCTCGACCAGGTGCCATGCAATCGCCTCGCCCTCGCGGTCGAGGTCGGTCGCAAGGTAGATATAGTCGGCGTCACCGGAGAGTTTTTTAAGCTCGGTCACGACCTTGCGCCGGGTCTGGAGCATTATATAAGTAGGCTCGAAATTGTTGTCGACATCGACACCGAGCTTGTCCTTCGGCAGGTCTCTCACGTGCCCCATCGATGCGCGGACAACGAAATCCTTGCCGAGATACCGGTTGATTGTCTTCGCCTTCGCCGGCGATTCCACGACTACGAGTGATTTGCCCATATGCCAGTCTCTTCGCTGATTTCCCAAGAAAACAAGGGTCATTTTCTAACAGGCTGATGTTTGTCTGTCAAAGAATTTTCACGACTTGCCTGAAAAAGTTTCCATAAAAATCAATCTCCCCGCAATAAAATCGTCGAGTCATTACCTGCAAACTGGCGTTAATGAAAGTGGCGAGCGAACAAATATCTTAATAACAATCTTCTCGCAAAGTATTTTTCTGATAATAGTCTTTTGCCTTGATGCCGTCGCAACCTCGTGTAGGATAAAAAGGCATCTTTATTTTTATTCAACAGCTAAAGGAGTATGTGGTATGTGTAGGGAATATTTATTATTGATGCTGGTTGCGTGTTTATTCGTTTTTGCCTGCGAAGGCTGCAAGAAAGACGGCGACACCATCATTCTCGTTGCAGGCAATCAGGCTCCTGAGATAGCCGCGGTGGCCGACCAGCAGGCGACGAAGGGTTTCCTCTTCAACCTCGACTTGTCATCATACGTAACGGACGATAGCGACCCTGTCGCCAGCCTTACCTTTCTGATTATTTCGGGCGGAGGCTCTTTTACCGGAGCCATATACGAGAACACATTCAACGCGACCGGTCAGGTGACGGTGCAGTTCCTGGTGCTCGACACCGACAACTTGCCGACTATAGGATCTTTCAACGTGAACGTGCTCTCGCCGCCTTCCGGTGACTTCATCGCGGACGCGACTTACGGGCCCGCAACTCTCAGCGTGAACTTCACCGACCAGTCCACTGGCGATATCGACACGTGGGCCTGGGATTTCGGGGATACGGGCACGAGCACCGAGCAGGACCCTTCCCACAACTACACGGCTCCCGGATGGTACACTGTAAGCCTCGCCGTTACGGGTCCCGGCGGCACGCACACGCGCACGAAACATTCGTATATACAGGTGCTCGGCGCAACCGCAGACACATGGTACGTGGATTCCGCGAACACGGCTGCGACCGTTCACGACGGGCTGGCCTGGGACACGGCTTTCCTGGAAATCGACAGCGGCATTACGGCCGCCACCCACGGCGACAGGGTACTGGTCGCCGACGGAACATATACGGGAACCAGCAACACGAACCTGGATTTCAACGGGCGGCTGATATATGTCGGGTCCTACGACCTGCACGGCTCCGGAGCATGCATTATCGACTGCGAGGGACTCGGTTTAGCCTTCTTATTTTCGAGCGGCGAGACGAACGATGCCGTCCTTGACGGATTAATCATGGTAAATGGCGACTATATGGGCGGCGCAGGAATAACCTTCAGCAACGCTTCCTCGCCCACGATTGTCAACTGTACCTTCACTGACTGCAATGCGGCCATGGGGGCTGGGATTTACATCTCGGGCGGCTCGCTGCCGATTATCAGTAACTGCGTTTTCAGTGATAATACGGTCAGCATGAACGGTGGTGCCATATATATCGCCCAGAACTCGGGTGCTGAAATAATCCATTGCACCATGACGAACAACTACAGCAGCATAAACGGCGGTGCCATATATGCTACCGCGTCTCTTGGAATTACAATTGATGACTCGATTATCGAAAACAACACTTGCATCAATTACGGCGGAGGAATTTATTCCTACATCAGCCCGACCACGATAACCGGCTGCTCGATAAGCGAAAATTCAGCAGACACATACGGCGGTGGAATCGGATTCCACCAGTCCACTATTATTGTACAAAACAGCCATGTCGACCGCAACGAGGCGGGTTCGCAAGGCGGTGGAATCTACGCCGACGATTCCACATTTACACTTGTCATGACCGATTGCTCCGTGGATGACAACCTGGCCAACGGCTGGGGCGGCGGTATTTATGCGAGTAATACTAACGTTACTCTGACGGACTGCTCCGTATCCGGAAACGAGGCGCTGGCATCCGAAGCCAACGGCGCCGGCATGTATGCTAACAACTGTGAACTCGCATTAACAGGCTGCACATTGTCCAACAATCGTCTGATTTCGATAGACGACCCTTGCAAAGGCGGAGCACTTAGGACTATCGCCACGAACGCGACGCTTGTGGACTGCACCATATACGGCAACTCGGCCGAATCGTTTGGAGGTTCTGTCGAGGGCGGAGGCTTGTATTTCATGGCCATGGGCGAGGTGAATGCCTCGTTGACGAACTGCACGATAACAAGCAATAAAGCCACCGGATACGGCGACGCCTATGGCGGCGGAATCAGCATCTCGGGTCTCCCGTCGGTGATTGAGAACTGCACCGTTTCCGGCAATACCGCCTTCGCCTTCTGCGACTACGACCATGGCGACGCACGCGGCGGCGGCATCAAAACGCAATACGAGCCGGCAACCATACTCGGATGCACCATCTCCGGCAACAAAGCCGAATGCTACTCGACCGCAGGCGCCGGAAGCAGCAGGGGCGGAGGAATAAACGTGGACAACAGCTCGTGGATTAATATCACCGGCTGCACGATAACCGGCAATGCTGCGCAAGGCGGGGGCGACGGAACTCATGGCGGCGGCATCAACGCCGACGAAGTCCTTCTCACCATAGAAAACTGCATTATTACAGGCAATAGCGCAATCATTCCCGGTATCACGAGTCCAAATAACGATGACGGCGGCGGCGGCATATACCTGGATTTCCTGGACGCCGATATCAGCAACTGCCTGATAGCCGGAAACTACACGAACTTCTACGGTGGCGGCATATACTCATACTCGACCGCGTTCCCGGTCTTCACCAACTGCACGGTCGCCGATAACATTGCCGATATTGCCGGAGGAGGGGCATTCCTCAACAGCAGTACCGCCTACGCAACGGCCTATAACACGATATTCTGGAGCAACACCGCGGAAAACGGGAACGAAGTTTATGTTAACGATACCTTCGCGATGCACTTTGTCAACTCCGACTACTCGAATGCAACCGGCGATGTCGAAGGCGGCGGCTCGCTAACCGACGACGGAGTCAACACCATATACTCAAACCCGCTATTTGCTGCAAGCACGAGTGGCAGTTATTACCTGAGCAACACGCTTGCAGGCCAGGCAGCCGACAGCCCGTGCATTGACGGCGGAAACGATACCGCCGTAAACCTCGGACTCGATGCAAAGACAACGCGCACCGACGGCGTGACAGACTCCGGTACGGTAGATATGGGCTGGCACTACAAGCCCTGATGATTGCGTTTCACTGGTACCAAAAGCCGGGAGGATTGCTCCTCCCGGCTTTTTTTGCTCTACGCCCTCCCCCGCCCCGCTGGACAATAACTACAATCAGTGTTATATTCTTCACGTAAAGGCGGGACTGAAAATAATATGCAAATTAAACGACAAATTCTTCGGGCTTAATCATGATTGAAGAATACGAGAACAAAAATCATAACTGCAAAGGCGCAACATTCTTCTCTTCATGGAGCGGAGGCAAGGATTCCTGCCTCGCACTCCATCGCGCAATCAGGGCGGGCGCCGCGCCGAAGTGCCTGCTTACGATGCTTACCGAAGATGGGAATCGTTCCAGGTCGCACGGTCTTTCTACGAATGTCCTTAGGGCACAAGCCGCCTCGCTCGGCCTGCCGATTATTTTCAAATCTACCACATGGAACGATTACGAAGAAAAGTTCATCGAAGCGGCAAGCGAGATAAAAAATACGGGCGCTGATTGCGGCGTATTCGGCGACATCGACATCGAGGCGCATCGCGAGTGGGTGGAAAGGGTCTGCGAGTGCGCCGGTATGCGCGCATCAGAGCCACTCTGGAAAAGCGCGAGGCGCGACCTTCTCGAAGAATTCATAGGCGAAGATTTCGTCGCAAAGATTGTGGTAATCAAGAAAGAGCTGCTTGAGATAAAATATCTCGGCAGGAAGCTCGACCTTGAGCTTGTCGGGGAATTCGAAAAACTCGGCATCGACCCTTCCGGCGAGAACGGCGAGTATCATACCGTGGTAACCGACGGCCCCATCTTCAAGACGCCGCTTGCGATTGAGGAAAAAGAAATCACAGCGATAGGTGGCTATCTCGTTCTGGATATCGGCCTGCAATCGGAGCGACACAATACTTAATTCTAATTCACGGATTGCGCTCGCGCACAGTCCCCGCCCGACTTTCCACTTTCTTTTATGCTGCCTTGCCCGCACGACACTTATATGTTATAATCACATTATCAATCAAGAAAGGAAGAAAGCCTGAATCAAAAAGAACGAAAAACGAGGAGCACGTAACCACTTATGAGTAAAGGACTTGCGATAGAAAAACCCGTATTGCGTCCCCAGATTTTCTACACAAAATAAAACAGAGAAAATGATGCAGGTATTACGAGAGTCCCCATGAAAATTATGAGTTCATATAAAAATACAAGAAAGAATGTGCAAAAATGTAAATAAAATTTGTAATATCAATGATATTTAAAAGGAGTAGCATGTTATGCTTAAGAAAAAATGGATTATTTTTTTTGTGATTTTCTTTGGCGCATTGATTATTCTACTCCTTGATATCCTTAATGAAAAGTCTGAAATTGAGAGCAAACCTGTTATCACTGACGGTCTTTTTAAAGTTGCGTTCGAAGTTATCAACGACAGCGCTATTTCGGATAAAAAACTTGTAGAAGCCATTGAAATTGTTCGTTTGCACTTGGTGACTGAACCTCCTGATTTCTGGATAGAAATATGTAATAATGAATCCTTTAGTGTAGTACATAGGACAAGATGCTTCTTTGAATTATTCCGCAGGCACGTTCCAGTTGGAACAAAAATGTCTCGATTGCTTCAATGGAATGGAGTTTCTTGGTGGTTTGATGATGATAATATTAGGGATATTGGAGTAGCATCCGTTTTACCGTTTGACCCTCTTCCTAATAGTACTATCATTGAAATACGGCCTCCTTTTGCAAAAATAGCACCGGCCGCTCTCTATATTTCAATTGAAGGTGAAAGTTATATTATTTTTAAAAGATGGAATATGATAAAAAAGCGGGGTTGCGCAGGATATTCGAAAAAAATCGATCTTACAATTAATCAGATTGGTTATAGCGAGAATTATTTACCAGAATATTAGACAAATTTTTCTGAGTTAGATATCAGTAAGATAAAAGCATGAAAACAACGATAATAATACTGCTTATAGCAATCGTGATTGTGCTTGGAGCTTATATTATATATACCTTTCTTTCAGAGGATAAGGAAAACCTGCAAGATGTAGTAGTTGAAAATAACATGAAATCAGCGACAAATTCTGAGAGCGAAATCATGAATCAAATCTGCTCGCTTGGCACGAAGCGGGAAAAAGGCAATTTTCCCATCTTGGGCAGTCTTAAAAATCTTGCGCAAATTCTAAGGCGGGATTATTTTGATAAAATTATAGATTTTCGCAAACATTTCCTTGACTTATTGGTATAATATAGTATAATAGGTGTTAATGGTAGTTTTGGTCAGAGCGATGTATTACAAAGGTAAATACAGGCGTGAATTGAAATGGAGAGAGAGTTAAGAAGTAGTTTAGAATGCATTGGACAGAAACCTCTCCGAAATTTAACCCCCACCCTTTACATTTTCCAATCTCAGAAAGCAATCAGATTACTCCTAAGCTAACATTGTCAACAAGATGCCTTCATTCACACCAAAGTGATTTACAAGGGCCTACCTAAGCATTAGAATAACAAGATAATGAAGAAGGCAAGAAAAAAGCGATGAAAAAGAAGCGCCCCAGATCGGAATGGGCAAGACTTCCACTCTTGAGCGCGCATGGAGTAAACTTTGTTACTGACGGATATGGCGATGCTAAAAAGTAGTCAAGTCCAAAAGATTCTGTAGTTTTGCATCTCCGTATCTCCAAAGCGTGTAACGAGCGCAAGGCGTAGCCTGAAGCGAGTTACACGCTCAAGCCGCCACCTCGGCGGCCACCACAACCTCCTGCGACGACGCTTCCTCCATGTCCAAGTACCGGTGCTCCAACCACTCCTCATTGGTCTCCATCGAAAGCGCCGATACCAATCGCAGGCACGAACCGTCATCGGGAAATATCCTCACCACCCGCGTCCGGCGCTTGAGCTCCTGGTTGTATCGCTCCAGCATGTTGCTGGAACGCATTCGCCGCCGATGTGACGCGGGAAGCGCGTACACCCCCAGTATCTCTTCCCCATGCTCATCCAGAAGCCTCGATACCCTGGGATAATCATGCTCCAACTCACTTGCCGCTTCACGCAAGTTCCTGCGCGCCTGCTCCAGCGTCGCTGATCGCGTTATCCCGTGCAGTAGCTCCAGTACCCTCTTGCGGTCTCCCTTTCTCACAAGGCCAAGCACATTGCGTATGAAATGCACCTGGCAGCGCTGCCACGGTACTCCGGGGAAATGTTTCCGTATCGCTGACTTCAGGCCCTTGTCGTCGTCTGATACAACAAACTCAACCCCTCCAAGCCCGCGCCTCTTCAAATCCCTGAAAGCTTCCGACCATGTCGGTTCGGTTTCTCCGTGAGAAACCCACGTCCCCAGGATTTCCCGGCTCCCTTTCTCGCTTATGCCCGTCACTATCAACACGGCCTTGCTTACTACATGCCCTCCTTGGCGCACCTTCTCGTACCGCGCGTCCGCCACAAGGTAGGGATATTTGTTTTCCAGCCCCCGCATCCGCCAAGCATCTACCTCCTCATCCAGGCTCTTCGTCAGGCTCGACACCCGACTGCGCGAGATGTCCAGGCCGCAGAGCGCTTCCGTTATAGACTTCACCTTGCGTGTAGAGACGCCCTTGAGGTACATCTGGACAATCGCCAGCACCAGCGCCTTCTCACTGCGCTGGTAGCGCTCGAAGAGTTCCGGCTGAAAGTTGCCTTCACGGTCCTTGGGCACCATCAGATCGAGCCTTCCCACGCGCGTGTTGAATGTCCGGGGCTTGTACCCGTTGCGCCACCCTTTGCGCTCCCGCGTGCGTTCATACTGTTCCGCTCCCAGAAACTTCGTCATTTCTTCTTTGGGAAATCTGGGGACACCCATAACCGCCACATGTCAAGCCTCTTTTTTTAAAGAGCAAAATCCCAAAGACGCGTATTTATAGACACCCATTCGCGCCGTCCGGTACCACTTGATTTACCCGTCGCGC
>Ga0272442_10002457_pt1 | contig 26805 bp, 25 predicted proteins | sample SSMForm2O_FD_200262 | JGI IMG/M metagenome (GOLD analysis project Ga0272442, IMG submission 200262) | Marine sediment archaeal communities from Little Sippewissett salt marsh, Falmouth, MA, United States - SSM-Form-2O | ecosystem: Environmental > Aquatic > Marine > Wetlands > Sediment ... | reverse complement strand
AGGCAGATGATTCAAATGAAAAAATTGATTTTAACCCATACCCAAAACTATCAAAAGGAAAAAATATCGACAGTTTAGATATAAAAAATTATTATATCGATACAAAAGACGAAACACTTCTATTTACAATAGAAGTGTATGATCTTTCTGAATTCAACGACAGAATTTCATCGCCGCACAGAAAAATTAACACCTGGGAATGGTACATTAATTTTGAAAATTTAATTGTCCCCGATGAACAGCTTGCCGATATGAGCTATCAAATTGCAGCGCATATTGAACCCTCTAAGCCGATATGGAAAGTAGGAAATGGAATAATAAGAAACGTTAGAGATATTTTGGACATTATACGAAACAAGCAGTTGTTCAACTCATATAAATCTGAGGTTTACCTTTGGATAAAGGCACCGGGCCAAGATATTTCTTTTCCCATTGTTCTTGAAACCGGAAATATCGAATTTAATACTATTGAAAACAAAATCGAGATGAAAGTTAACAAAGAGGAGATTGGAAAGTACGGCATTGCACCAAAATTCGGAGGTTTTGAGCTACCCGCAAAAATTGGCAATACAAAATCGGGTGTTAGAATATATCATTCACCAATTCTTCATCAACCTTGGAAACGAGTTATATTCAACATCAGCTTTATCCAAAAATTAGCTGAATCGATTCAAAACAGACCGATCATGGGTTCCATTTCTACAAAAATATTACAAAAATTTGGTGATTTTTCTTGGGAAGATTTTGGTGAACTATTTGATATGTTAAAAAGTGAAGAATTTGCAAGAGAGAGCATTTCATTAAAAGATATCTCCGATAGTTGGGTAACTTTAGATGAAGCGCCAGATTTGGACGATTCTGATAGTGTTTATTTTGTTAAATCTTTATTCGTCGATGATCTAAAATCAGCGGCAGTTGTGTTTTTATCGCAAGATTTTGAGATGGAGTGTGGACCAAGTAGAACCCTCATGATAATCCAATTAAGTAGAGATTCTAATATTACAGGATCGGGCATGATGTCTGGTGGAGGTTTAGATGAAATAAGCATAAAAATTCAACAGGCTATGATGGCTCTTGATGATAAAGAAAACTATGTTTCAATGAAAGCAACAGGGGCAGGAATTATCTCGAATGAAATGAACGAGGTAACAGAAGAAGCAAACATGATAATTATGCCGGCTATCTTCATTGTTATATCCCTTATTCTCCTGATAATGTTTAGACGATTATCATATGTACTCCTTCCATTGACAAGTCTTGCAATTTCGATTATTTGGCTTTTTGGAACAATAGTTCTTCTTGGAATGAGTTTTAATATGATGATGGTAGCAATTGTTCCTCTACTCATGGGACTTGGTGTGGATTATTCTGTTCATTTGTTCCACGAGTACCGGTCAGAGTTGAAAAAAGGAAAAAAACCAGGACCCGCTATAGTTGCATCAATTAAAGATATCGGCATGGCTATGTCTCTAGCTACATTGACTACAGTTATCGCGTTTTTATCTTTTTTAACGGCCACGGTTCCACCATTGCGTGATTTTGGTGTTCTTTGCGCCGTTGGACTTATTTACACGCTTATCACTGCTCTAACTTTTCAGACATCAGTAAGATATCTTCTTGATAGAAAGAGAAAAACTAAAATTATTCCAAAAAATAACCATAAAATATCTTTAGATAGTTACATGGAAAAGTTTTCAAATATCGTTTTGAGGCGAAGTAAGATTATACTTGTCTTTGCAGTTTTTGTTACAATAATTATGCTAAGTGGCGCCACTCAGGTTGAGACAGCTTTTGATATGAATGATTTTTTACCCGAGGGCAACGAATCAATGGAATTAATGATGAGCATAGGAGATTATTTCCCATCATCAAGTGAAACTCAGGAGTATATTCTTATCGAGGGCGAGGTCGCATCAGTAAATGCTTTAAAAGGGATATCTAAAACATATGAAAATCTAAAAGACGATGAATATCTAACAAAAAATCCCGATGGGAATCCTAAAGTAACATCTATTCTCTCCATTATTAGAAGTGCCATCAGAGCCAATTCTACCTTATCATCTACTTTCAACATCAATTCAGAGGGCATACCTAAAAGCGATTTTGATGTTGTTGGCATATATGATTATTTGTATGATAATGAAGAGTACATGATAGAAGTACAAAATGTTTTACACCGTGAGGGAGATAAATATGATGCTTCAGTTATACGAATTTATACAAGTATAAGTTATTCAGATGAAAATACGGCTGATACAAATAAACAGATGGGCATTGTTTATGATGACCTGAACGATGACATGGAGAGTTATGGAAACACTGATGCAATTGTAACCGGGACATTTTCTGCCATGTATACAATTTTAGGTTCTATGACCAACAGTCAAATTCTTTCAACTCTTATATCAATTATCCTTGCCGCATTAGTCTTAATTATTGTATTTAGAAATCCAATCCTAGGACTAATAACAGTTATTCCTGTAGGGATCTGTATTATTTGGATCATTGGAACGATTTATTTCATAGGATATTCATTTAATATTATGACCATTATGGTCACGAGTCTTACAATTGGAATTGGTATAGATTACGCCATTCATGCAACACAAAGATTCCGACTTACCGCAGATAGAACCGGCGATGTAAAGAAAGCGGTCTCAAAAACTATAGGACATACCGGTGGTGCATTATTTATTGCAGCTCTTACAACTGCTGCGGGATTTGGTATGCTTGTCCTTGCTCCGATGCCACCTGAACAACAATTTGGAATTATCACTTCAATGACCATCATTTATTCATATATAGCCTCAATAATCGTGTTACCTCCAATATTAATGAAATGGGGAGAGTGGAGAAAAAAGAGAAAAGAATATATTATCTCTCCAAAAAGATACAAAAAATATAAGAAAAATGATTAAATAATTCGAACAGCCATTATGAAATAGCAACGTTTTATGAACTTTAGCCATAGCAAATATTTATTTATTATACCTAGATACGGGTTACCTATCTATGAGGTCTCAATATGTCCAACTCTTTAGTTAGTGAATTGAAATCAAACAATAAGAAAAAACAGAAATTTATGAAATCCATTGATGGAAATACTGCTGCATCTCATGTTGCATACGCATTTAGTGATGTAGCAGCAATTTATCCAATTACTCCTTCTTCAGTAATGGGCGAAGTAGTAGATGCTTGGTCAGCAGAAGGAAGAAAAAACATCTTTGGACAGACTTTAAAAGTTCAAGAAATGCAATCTGAAGGAGGAGCTGCTGGAGCGGTGCATGGTGCACTAAGTGCAGGTGCATTCTGTTCAACTTTCACTGCATCACAAGGACTTTTACTTATGATGCCAAATATGTATAAGATTTCCGGAGAGCTAATGCCTGCTGTTTTTCATGTTTCTGCTCGTGCAATTGCAGGTCAGGCACTTTCAATATTTGGTGATCATCAAGACGTCATGGCTGTAAGAGCAACTGGTTTTGCTCAAATTGCATCTGGATCTATACAAGAAATCATGGATCTTGCATTGGTAGCCCATCTTTCTACTATACGAGCGAGTGTCCCATTTATTTCATTTTTTGATGGGTTCAGAAGTTCCCACGAAATACAAAAGATAGAGCTTTTGGATTATAACGATATTCCGCCACTTGTAGACTGGGAAAGTGTTAAAAAACATAGAGAAAGGGCCTTGAATCCTGAAAGGCCGCATCTTAGAGGAACGGCACAGAATCCAGACATCTATTTCCAAGTAAACGAAGCAGCTAACAAGTTCTACCAAGTAGTTCCAAAGATTGTTGAAGAAGAGATGAAAAAAGTCAGTAAACTAACTGGAAGACCATATCATCTTTTTGATTATATCGGCGATCCCAATGCCGAACACATTATCATTATGATGGGATCTGGTTCAGAAGCTGCCGAAGAAGCAGTTGAATATCTAAATAAAAAAGGCGAGAAGGTTGGTCTTGTAAAGGTTAGATTATATCGCCCTTTTTCAGCAGAGCATTTCCTAAAAGTTGTTCCTAAGACCGTAAAACGTATAGCAGTTCTTGATAGAACAAAAGAGAATGGTGCATTTGGAGAGCCGCTTTATCTTGATATATCAACAGTTTATCAAAACATACATAAAGATATGACAATCGTTGGTGGACGATATGGATTAGGATCAAAAGATTTTACTCCATCTATGACAAAGGCAGTATTTGATAATCTCAAAATGGATGAACCCAAGAATAATTTTACTGTTGGTATCGAAGATGATGTAACATTTACATCGCTTTTAACGAAGGATCAGATTGATGCATCTCCAGAAAGTCTTGTTCAGTGCAAATTCTGGGGACTTGGCGGAGATGGAACTGTTGGTGCTAACAAAGATGCAATTAAAATAATCGGCGATAACACTGATATGTATGTACAGGGTTACTTTGCATATGATTCAAAGAAATCTGGTGGAATCACTATTTCTCATCTTAGATTTGGCAAGGTGCCAATTAAATCAACATATCTAATAGAAACTGCAGATTATATAGCATGTCACAATCCTTCCTATGTCGATAAATATGACCTCTTGGAAGGAATAAAAGAAGGAGGGACTTTTGTTCTTAATGCTCCTTGGAATCTTGAAGAAATGGAGAAGTCTTTGCCAAACTCACTAAAATGGAATATTGCTGAAAAGAAACTAAAGTTTTATACAATTGATGCAGTAAAGATTGCAGAAGATATTGGTCTTGGTGGTCGCATTAATATGGTAATGCAGGCCGCTTTTTTCAAACTTGCAAATGTTATTTCAGTTGATGAGGCCATCAATTATCTAAAAAAGGCTATTGAAAAAACCTATGGTAAAAAAGGAAAAGATGTTGTTGAGATGAACTGGAAAGCAGTTGATGCTTCTTTAGATAAAATAAAAGAAATAAAATATCCAAGTTCATGGGCAAAACTAACTCCTGAAAAAACTGAAGAAAAAGATGAGCCCGACTTTGTGAAAAACGTGATGAGGCCGATGCTTGCCGTCCAGGGTAACAAACTACCAGTAAGCAAATTCACACCTGCAGGGATCTTCCCAACTGGAACAACAAAATATGAAAAGAGAGGGGTTGCAATTAATGTCCCCGAATGGAAGATTGTTAACTGTATCCAGTGCAACCAATGTGCAATGGTTTGCCCTCATGCAGCAATTAGACCTGTGCTTGTTACAGATGAAGAACTAAAGAAGGCGCCTGAAGGTTTTATAGCAAAAAAAGCAGTTGGAAAAGGCGTAGAAGGGCTCTCCTTTAGAATACAGGTTTATCCTGAGGATTGTGTCGGCTGTGGAAACTGTGCTGACATCTGTCCATCTAAGGAAAAAGCTCTTGTTATGAAGCCATTTGCCACACAAATAAACCAGGAGCCACTACAGAAATATTCTGAGACTATTGAAATACGTTCAGGCGATTTTGATAAATTCAGTGTAAAAGGTTCTCAGTTCCAACAACCACTTCTTGAGTTTTCGGGAGCTTGTGGCGGATGTGGAGAGACACCATACTTAAAACTTGTAACACAGCTATTTGGAGACAGAATGATCATAGCAAATGCAACAGGCTGTTCTTCTATTTGGGGCGGTTCTGCACCGTCAGTGCCATTTACAATCAATAAGGATGGTCACGGACCCGCTTGGGCAAATTCTCTATTTGAAGATAACGCAGAATATGGTTTTGGCATGGTTCTTGCAACTATTCAAAGAAGAGAAAAGCTTGCAAATATTATTTCAAAAGCAAAAGAAAATGCTTCTGGAGAACTTAAAGAATCTTTCAAAGGTTGGCTTGAAAACAAGGATAATGCAGGGGCTTCAAAGGAATATGGAGATAAAATAAAGTCTGTGTTAAAAAATAGCCATAATGATAAATTGTTAAATGAAATTTGGGAAGCAAGGACATTACTTACCAAGAAATCAATATGGTCAGTCGGTGGAGATGGTTGGGCATATGATATTGGATATGGCGGTCTTGATCACGTTCTTGCAATGGGTGAGGACATCAACATTTTGGTGTTTGATACAGAAGTATACTCAAATACTGGTGGCCAATCCTCAAAAGCAACACCAATAGGTTCAGTTGCAAAGTTTGCAGCCTCCGGTAAAAAAACCAAGAAGAAAGATCTAGGCCTTATGGCAATGACATATGGCTACGTATATGTTACATCTGTAGCAATGGGCGCAAACAAAAATCAACTAATGAAGGCATTAAAAGAAGCAGAATCATATCCAGGACCATCGCTCGTTATTGCCTATGCACCATGTATTAATCATGGAATAAGAGCAGGCATGGGCAAATCACAGAATGAAGAAAAACTAGCAGTTGAATCTGGTTACTGGCCATTATATAGATATGATCCACGTCTTGCTGATGAAGGTAAAAATCCATTCCAGCTTGACTACAAAGAACCCGACGGTACAATTCGAGATTTTATAATGGGTGAAGTAAGATATAATGTGCTCACCAGAACATTTCCAAACGAAGCGAAAAAATTACATAAAAAGCTGGAAGAAAATGTCAACGCACGGTATAAAAAATACAAAGCCATGTCGGAGAAGTAATAACTTCTCAGTCTCACCATTTATAAAATAAATTCGAAAGACTAATTTTACCCACCTGCATTACAGGTACGTTGGTGCACTTATTTGTTAAAACGAGCGAATGAGATAGGAAGTATTATTAAAGATTCAAAAGAAATTCATATTGTAAGCCATATTGATGCAGATGGAATAACTGCTGGCGCTATTGCTTCTCAAACATTAAAAAGATTGGGTAAAGAGTATTCCATCGAGTTTGTGAAACAACTTGATAACCAAGTTTTAAAACGATTGACTAAAGAGAATCATGAACTCGTTTGGTTTACTGATCTCGGAAGCAGTATCAGTAGCAATTTTCCAGAGATCAATAAAATTATTACTGATCATCATGTCTGCCCAAAAGATTCAGATGTTTCGTTTCACTTGAATCCACATCTTTTTAATTTGGAAGGAGCAGATCAAATAAGCGGTGCAGGTGCAACCTATCTTGTTTCTAAGTCAATTGATCATAAAAATATGGACTTTTCTGCTTTAGCTATTGTAGGCGCGTGTGGAGACATTCAAGATCGGAAACACTGTAAACTTATTGGCGTTAATCGGGAGATTTTGAAAGATGGGGAAAAGGCTGGTGTTATACAAGTTCAAATGGATATTCGGTATTTTGGGAGGGAAACACGTCCAGTTTACAAATTGCTGCAATACGCAAATGACCCGATAATTCCTGGTTTGAGCGGGCGAGAAGCAGCTTGTAATTCGTTCCTTCAAGAACTAGGCATAACAACGAAAGATGGCGATGTGTGGAGACGATGGATTGACTTGAATAAAAGTGAGAAGCGGCTCATAATATCAGATATTGTACAGTTACTGCTTACAAAAGGGTTCGGTCACAAAATAACCAAGAGAATTGTTGGGGAAGTCTATGTTCTAAAAAAAGAACAAGAAGGGACGGAGATTCATGATGCCAAAGAGTTTTCCACCTTACTAAATGCAACTGCAAGATATGGACAATATGATGTCGGACTAAATGTCTGTCTTGGCGATCGAGATGAATGGCTAAAAAAAGCACGTAATCTTTTGAGAGGGCATCGTCACAATCTTGTTGAAGGATTACAGTTTGCTAAAGAAGAGGGAATTGAAAAACGAGAATATTTGCAATTTTTCCATGCAGGTACTGGTATACGTGATACAATTGTTGGCATAGTAGCAAACATGTTACTAAACACAGAAGAAACAAACAATAATCTTCCATTAATTGGGTTTGCTGAAACTGAAAATGGAGATGTAAAAGCCTCTGCTCGTGGAACTCAAGAACTCATAGACAAAGGATTGGATCTTTCTATTGCAATGAAACGAGCGGCTGTCGCATTAGATGGTGTTGGTGGAGGTCACAACATTGCTGCTGGTGCGACTATTCCAAAAGGACGAGAAGAAGAATTTTTAGAGTTGCTAGAAAAAGAAATAAAGTCTCAGCTTTCTTGCTGAGATGTTTTGTAGATGTTAGCGATTTCTACATCAAAATAGAGTGTTTTGCCAGCATAGTCATGAACACTTAAAGTTAAATCTGGCACATAGAACATCTTTATTAATTGAAGCAGCTGATCCACCCCTTCAGTTGGATATATTTCTGCGATTACTTGTGATTCATTTCGTTCAATCGTCACCGTTCGATCAAATGTATAAAAAGATAAATTTCCTGTAGCATCCTCATAACTTACATTGATTTCTGTATCACTTAAACTAACAACTGTGAAGATCGTCTCGAAAAAACTCAGTGTTGAATCAATCTCGGGAGTGTGGGTAACAATAATAGTCGTATTATTCATACTCGTAACACTACTTGCATTTTCCCAATATGATACTGGCCCATCTGGCGTATTTTCAACCCATGTGAAATTTTCGCGTTCATCTTCTGGTATCATGGTATAATACCAAAACATTGTTTCATTGATTTTAGTCACAACCGTTGCATTCTCCCAAGTGTAATATAAATCATAAGGATCGCCAATGGAATAGTAATCATATCTCAAATGAAATAAAGTAGTAGTAGCATTACCAAATTCTCCAATATATTGTATTGGCATAGACGCGTTTTCTTGAATATCAGTAAAAACAATAGTGAGTTCTTGTTCTGTTGCTGGTTCAATGACGCTAATTTCATCACCAATTTTTGGATAAACGCCATAGGCTTTCTCAGGTGGTATTGGATCAAGAGTTTTTGTTTCGCCTTCTTTTAATCCAATAAGTCCTTCCATAAACCCTTCTATTCCTGGATAGTAGGAAGAGTATCCATCAGGCGGTTCCTCAGTTAAATTAAAACTTATAAATGTTTTGAGTGGCTCATATGTTGTCGTTGGATCGTAAATACCCGAGTCATTTGCTACATCTTCGTAAGAGGTTTCAAAAACTGTGCCATTTTCAAAACTTCCAACATAGTTAACATCGACACAATCTCCGATTTCTATTGTTTCTGTTGATCCAGTAAGATTATCGAAAATTTCACCACCATATGTTATCAAAAGATAGGCAGATAAAACTCCAGCTATGATAATTGCTAATGCTATAACAGCTAACTTTTCAGTTTTCATGACCGAGTCGAATGAACTCATTATATATTAAATTAATCATTCATTGCAACAGATGCTCTTTCAATAACGATGCGTACAATTTTTGCAGCAAGTAATGCCGTCTGTCCTTGATCATAAGGCGGGCAAACCTCGACAACATCAAACCCAACAAGTTTTGAAGAGAAACGACCAATGCATCCAAGGATATCAAAAGGCGTTAAACCAAAAGGTTCAGGGGTACTTGTTCCAGGAGCATATGCTGGATCAACAACATCAATATCCAATGTCAGGTAGATGGGTTTTTCTTGCAGATAATCCGCCAACTTATCCAACGTTTTTTTGATTCCTAGTTCTTTTATTTCAAAGGAATCAATGGAAAAGAGACTTTGCGATTTAGCGTCTTCAAATTCTTCTTTTTCAGCTGAACGAACACCCATTACAGCTATATTTTCGATATCTATATAGTCAGCAATCCGGCGAATTACACAGGCATGGTTGTAAGATTCATCTTCATATTTTTGTCGAAAATCAATATGCGCATCAAGTGACAATACAGCAATATTCTTTGGAAAAGCATGGACAATTCCTGGTGTTATGGAATGTTCACCACCAAGAGCAATAGGAAATTTATTATTTTTCAAAAGATTAGATGTGAAATCCTTTACTTTTTTGACCATGACTTGAGGCACATCATTTTTAACCTCAAGATCACCATAATCGTGAAAACAGATATCTCTTAGATCTACACCAGTTTTAAGGTTAAAGGTTTCAAAATTCCAACTCGCCTTTCGTATTTCTTGAGGACCCCTATCTGCACCTATTCTAAATGATGATGTTTTATCGTAAGGGACGCCAAAAATTACGAACTTTGCCTCATCAAAACTTGATTCAGCATCGGCAAAATAGTTTGGAAAATTCATAATATCTAAATATTCTAATTTAAACACGAGTTATTTTCTTCTTACCAAGTGCCTGTAGATAATTTATTTCCTTTCCGGGCTCTAGTTGACCTTTATACTCATCAGGAATTGGCATTTCAAACGTTTCGTATGTTTCTAGATCCATCAATTGCACATTGTCGCCCATTAACGCCAGTACCTGCGCATTCCTTTTATCGATCATTGGAACATGTACCTTATGTTTCACTGGATGGACAATGCTCCGTTTCTGCCCATCAAATATGCCTATTGCTTCGATACGTGCCTTTGATTCACCATGCTTCCCTGGTTTTGATGTAGAGATGCTCATAATTTTACATGGCTCATCATCAACAATGACATATCGATTTACTCTTAATGTTCTTACTTCAGCCAATTCCTTCATTATTTCATTCCTCTGGCATTTTATACACGATATCGTGTTCTCTAACCCGATCTTTCACCTTGATGCCAACATCATCCCCGGATTTTACCGATTTAACAGGATTTCTGTCGATTTCCATACTATCAATCTTTTGTTTGAAATCTGTATGAGCACCAACGATGTGAATGGTATCTCCCACTTTAAGTTCACCATCAGTTATTTTTATTGCAGCTACACTTACATTGGTAAAGAAATGCTCAACCACACCAATCTTTTCTTCAACCATATCCAAATCACCAATCAATAATATCATAAGATGTACTTAAAGAATGTCTAATCTTCCTCTACAATCTCATAAATTGCTTTTTCCCCATGTTTTACACAAATAAACGCTTCCCAAGCTCTATCCCATTCCATTGGGTTTGCACAAACAGGGCAGGCCAAACTTTCTATGACTTGCCTTCGTTGTTTTGTGCGTGTTTTCAGCACTTCTGCCTTCACCTTTTTAGTTGGGTCAAGAGAATTCATTACAAAGACGTTACCAGTTGGTGGTAAAAATGGCGTATGGTCTAATTTCATCTTTTTTTTACGATATGCTTTCATTTGTTGCTTGTACTTCTCCATCATTGTTTGTCTTCGTCCCATGATATCAACCTGGTATTTTGCAAACCATGAATAAGGTTTTTGTTTTATAACCTCTTTCCCCATACAGAAAAAAGATGAAGCTGGAAAAACTGAACATCAGCAAAGATATCATTAACGTCCTCAAAGATCAAGAAATTACAGAATTGTATCCGCCGCAAGCAGAGGCCGTTCCCCTTGCATTAAAAGGAGATAATATGGTACTAGCCATACCTACGGCAAGTGGAAAAAGCTTGGTGGCCTACTTAGCAATTGTACACCGATTGTTGAATGAGGGAGGAAAAGCGCTGTATGTTGTTCCACTCAAAGCACTTGCTAGAGAGAAATATGAGGAACTGAAAACTTTCGAGAAACTTGGACTTAAGGTTGGTATTTCTACCGGCGATCTAGATGATTCAGATCCTCGACTTGCACGGTATGATATTATTGTCTGCACTTCTGAAAAGGCAGATTCGTTGCTTCGGCATGGCATTACATGGGTCGACAAAGTCAAGGTATTAGTTATTGATGAGGTGCACCTAATCCATGATCCGAGTCGCGGTCCAACGCTTGAGGTTATCATCTCACGTTTTAAAGCCATCAATCCAAAGACACAGATCATTGCTCTTTCTGCAACTATCAAAAATGCCATCGACTTATCAGTATGGTTGGACGGCAAACTTATTCAATCTGACTGGAGGCCGGTTCCACTAAGAGAAGGAGTTGCTCTGAAGCATGAAATCACCTATGACGATGGAAAAGTAGTACCAATTGATGGCACTGAACAAAAAGCTCTTGAACGATTGGTTGAAAACTCTATGATTAACAGTGGACAAGTATTGGTATTTGTAAATACTAGACGATCGGCAATTTCCGTGGCAAATAAACTTGCATCAATCATAGAAAAAACCTTATCCAATAAAGAAAAAAAGAGCCTGGAAACAGCTCTAACGACTATGAAAAAAGAACAAACAGAGCTTACATCGGTTGATAAAAAATTATTTTCGTGCATAGCAAAGGGAGTTGCATTTCATAATGCAGGATTGTCAAGTATTCAAAGAAGAGCAGTAGAACAAGGATTTAAAAATCGTTTCATCAAATGCATTGTAGCAACACCGACACTAGCCGCTGGCGTGAATGTTCCTGCTCAGCGCGTGATTATTAGAGATTTATGGCGTTACGATCCCAATTTTGGCATGTACCCGATTCCCATATTGGAATATAAACAGCAAGCAGGGCGAGCGGGACGTCCCCGCTATGACAAACATGGAGAGGCAATTGCTATCGCAAAAAACGAAGAACAAAAAGAACAGATTTTCAACAACTATGTCATGGGCGATACAGAGCCCATTTATTCAAAACTTGGCAATCAAGCAGCATTAAGAACGCATTTGTTATCTGCTATTGCAACTAATTTTGTGGATAGTTTGGAGGGCATATACAAATTTATTGATAGTACATTTTACGCTCATCAATCTGATACATTTGCGTTAAAGGACGAGATTGATCAAGCCATTGATTTTTTGGTCGTTAATGGTTTTGTCGAGCGGCTTACCAACGATAAATTTATGTCGACATTGTTCGGCAATCGGACCTCGTCACTATACATAGATCCATTATCTGCCCTAAAATTAAAAGAGGCGCTTGAGCAATCATGTGGTAGAGACGCTACGACGTTATCTTTTATCCATGCTGTCTGTTCAACACCAGATGTACGATCATTATATCTAAGAAGTGCAGACAATTGGGTGGAAGAGAAAGCAGAAAAATATCAGAGTGAATTTCTTCTAAAACCTCCAGTTGCTTCGAGTGATGGATATGAATGGTTCTTAAGCGATCTGAAAACTGCATCACTTATTGAAGATTGGATCGAAGAGATTGTGGAGGATAGGATCGTTACAAAATATAACGTTGGACCTGGCGACATCCATAACATAGTTGAGATGACGCAATGGCTTCTTCATGCTGCACGGGAGTTTGCCCGCATGTATAACTTTGATTGTGTTTCTGATATTGGCGATATTCTGCTGCGTGTGCAGTATGGCTGTAAAAAGGAACTACTAAATCTAGTAACTTTAAAAGGTATTGGTAGGGTAAGAGCAAGAGCTCTCTTTAGTGAAGGATTTGAAACCATTGGTGACTTACGAGGTGTGCCGCTAAAACGTATTTCAGATGTTAAAACAATTGGGGAGCTAATTGCAAAGAGCATTAAGACTCAAATAGGTGAAAGCGATAAGGGGGAAGAAAAAGAACTCTCTGAGTTTGTGAAGAAGTAGGAAGTAGCATGATAACAGTTGTTGGTTCGCGGGGAACGATCAAAGATGTTGATAGTTTTCTACAAAAGATGAATAGTTTTTCACAGGATAACAACGTAGTTATCCAAGCGTTTAATGCCAATGTAATCTATGGGCAGAATCATCTCATTTCTGCGGTAGACCATGCAATAAGAGCAATGGAAAGAAAAACCAATACCACAAATTCTCTGGCTATGGAAATACTATTATATGCTGCTGGTGAGAGGCAGTTAAAACTTGCAATTCCAAAGATGGGAGTTGAAAAAGGTGATTCAAATATTGCGTTTGTCATTGTTGATGACAAAAAAAGAGATGAAAAATCGATTGATGAACTTCTCAAAGATTTGTTGTTGAAAAGAGATGACAGGGTTTTAGAAGGAAATGAAGACACACTAAGAGCGTTTGGTTTGAATGATAAAACGATAAAAACTGTCACGAAAGATAAATATGGGGATCTTATTCTGGAAAAGGTAGCCATGGTTGATATCATTAAATAAGCCCGCATGAGGTAGCTTGGATATCCTGAAGGCTTGCGGAGCCTTCTACTCGGGTTCGAATCCCGATGCGGGCATACTCGGCAAATGTTATATGACCTTACATGGGGGACACAAGAGTATTGGAACTCAGTAAGATTGGTCTAAAAAAGGCGGAAGCTACATATGATATCAAAAACTGTCAAATGCCCCAAATGTGAAACTCATATAAACATCCAAGGAAATCCTGGAGAAACGACCGTTATATCATGTCCCAATTGTAATATAAAAGGGAAATTTACCTTTCAAAAAGAAAAAGCTGAAATAAAAACAATTAGCAAACACAACATAATTGAAGTTAAAAACCTTACAAAAATGTTTAATGATTTTAAGGCTCTTGATACTGTTTCATTTAATGTAAAAAAGGGAGAAATATTAGGTTTTGTTGGACCAAATGGTGCTGGAAAAACAACTACGATAAAATTACTGACAAATTTACTCACCCCTACATCAGGGTACGCTTATATCAATAATATCAACGTTAATAAAAATCCTACAAAAGCACTCTTATCGGTTGGATCATTAATAGAGGTTCCAGGGATCTACGATTATCTTACTCCTCACGAGATTTTAACATATTTTGGAAAAATCCATAGAATGAAAAAAAATGAATTAGATCAAAAGATCAAAGAAGTATTGAAAACAGTTAAATTATCAGATTGGGAATATAAAAAGACAGGATCATTTAGCACCGGGATGCAGAGAAGATTAGCAATAGCCAAAGCGATATTGCATAGTCCCGACGTATTGATTCTTGATGAACCGGTCATTGGTCTTGACCCTAGAGGTATAAAAGATATCAGAGATATGCTAAAACAGTTTAAAAACAAGGGCGTAACTATTTTTTTAAGTTCACATTTACTAAATGAGGTAAAAGAGACATGTGACAGGATTATTTTTTTAGATGGCGGTAAAATTGTTACTCAGGGAACTATTGAAGAGATAATGCATAGAATAAAAATTGATACGATTGAAGTTGAATTTTTAAATCAGTTAACTGAATTTGATATTAAAAAAATAGAAAGTATACCTGAGATTAATAGTTTTGAAAAAGAAAATGGTTTTTTAAAAATAAAATTTGATGGTAAACCAGAAACAAGCAACGAGATACTTACAAAATTGACTGAGCAGGGTTTTAAAGTGGTTTCATTTTCCACTAAGAAAGCTGATTTAGAATCTTTTTATGTGTCGATTATGAACGAAGAAAAAGGGGTAATGTAAAATGGATATTGACCGTTATATTCCAGTTATAGATGATTTTAGAAGTATGTATCTTACTATAAAATTCGAGCTCTTAAAACATATTAAAAGAAAACGAATTCTGATAACATTGATTCTTGCAATTCTGATACCTCTGATTTTTTTTATAATACCTCCACTTCTTGGTCGTGACTATGCAGATACTGCAAATGGTTTTGCAAATAGTAATCTAGGGTTTGTTAATCTTCTGATAATACTTTCTGGCGCAATATTTGCAGGGGATTCTATTTCCGGGGAATTTGAGAATAAAACTGGTTTGCTATTATTCCCAACACCCCAACGGAAATCGAGCATCTTCGTTGGTAAGTACATTGCTTCTGTAATTGCTACATGGTTGATCGTTTCATTATATTACCTAATTACAATTATAGAGGTTGCTTCTATATATGGAGCATCAGGAATTTCTGTAGAAATAGCTCAATCATTTTTACTAGCATTACTCTATTCTACTAGTGTAGTGAGTATTGTTTTTTTCTTTAGTAGTATTATGAAAAAGACAATAACATCTTCACTTATTGGTTTCTTTCTTTTGCTGATGATATTACCAATTATAACCGCTGTTTTTACAGTTGCAGAAGTAGATCCGTGGTTTATCGTAACTCATAATGAAGGTTTAGTCACAGATGTGTTGGAAACAGTAAATGAAGGAGGTTTTGGTCCAGGTCAGGGATTTAATTTTACTATCTTTAAACCAGATCTATGGAGTGGTATAGGTGTTATGTCAGCTTATGCGGTTATATTATTTTTATCAGGTATTGTGATGGCTAATCGTAGAAAAATGGAATAACATGATAAAAGTGTTTAACATTAGAAAACACTTATAAAATAGTCCCAAAATTGGTACCGAATCCCGATGCGGGCATTCACAATAAGAAATTATAATTTTTTTATGAACTCGTCAAGTTTCGCTTCCCATCCTTCCTTAAGAGCATTTCCGGTTTGAGCATCTTTTCCAACTTGGAAGTCTACATCTGCCACTTTCACCATCTTCTTCTTTGAAAGAAGCTTTTCCATCTTAGAAAGCCAATTTCTATTCATTCCATGAGTGTTAATTATACCGTAATTCTTATTCTCCATTCCCTCAAGTCGTTTCATAAAAGTTCTCATGTTTCTTTGAACGTTAAACGCCTCCGCAGGCGCAGAGAAAACATATAGGTCTGCCTCAGGCATAGCTGCAGGATCTGCTTCATCAGTCTTGAAAATCTGAGTTTTTGCTGCTTTCTCATTAAGCCTTTCTGCCAGACAATCAACAATCTTCTTACCATTTCCATATCTCGACCAATAAATAATGACGTAATTCATAATTTCACCAAAGATGATTTAGTTTCCTATATAAAAAGATTGTAGGAACTTTTAGAAAAATTAGCATTGTTAATTTTTTTTGTTAAATATGTAGAATAATAAACCAATTAAAACTATATGATACACAAATCCTATCACTAAAGGAACAAAATCTAGATCCCCTGTTTTTAATACAGAGTCAAGTGCCATAAAAGTCCAAAAGTTTGGAATTGGGCTGAAGATATACTTTAAATTGTCCTGAATTAAAAAAAATGCAAACAATGGAATCATAAACACAGTTCCCGATATCTTAAAAATTGCAAAAGCCTGGACCTTGTTTGTAGCAAATGAGGTTACTAGTAATGCTATAAATGGTGCAAATAACGAGTATAATGCTGCTACAGGCAAATAAGCAACATAGTTAAACTGGGTGTTCTCTATTAATCCTGAGAGTGGAGGGAAAACAAGTAAAACAATGAACGCAAATAGTGACATAAAAAGCATACGAGATACAAGAAATTTATTTCTTGATAATGGCATAACCTTGAGAACCGTCAATAAATGTTCGTCTCTCTCATCAAGTAATAAAAATGCTGAGATGAATCCAAATATTATTGGTATGAACAAGGTAAATAACAAAAGAAATACTGGAAAAAATTCAGGAGATGCAAATTCGAATGAATCTCCAATTCTATCTGAGATTATATGAACTAGTATCCTTGAAAAAATAATTATCATAATTGGATAAATGAACATTCCAAAAACAAGAAACCTATCACGAACGATATTTTTCAAGTCATTAACTGCTAGTTTGAGAATATATACCATTTCTTCTATCCTCCTTTCAATACAATATATTTATGAAACGCCTTTCTTGCAAGGAAATAAAGCAGAACAATCCAAAAAACTTGATAGCCGATGCCATAGGCAATTTCCCATGTTTCTAGTCCAGATGAGAAAAATACCCCTTTAAACAATGTTAGGGAAGCATGTGTGGGCCATATGTAGAATATTACATTTTCATAGAGTCCTGAAATATTTAGCATAGGTGGAAATGTAAGTCCTAGAAATCCAATAGCTATTCCAAATAAATACTCATTAATACTTTTTATTCTTGATACTATGATAAAACCAATAAGAATCATCAACATTGATGCAAAGACTATACCTAAAGCTAGATAGATTAAATTAAACTCAACATCACCAAAAACACTCAGCAGTGTCATAAAAATTGCAGCTGATATTATTGACAGAATAGTAAGAGAAATAATTTTTGATAAAAGATAGTCATCAACCTTCATAGGCGTCACTACAAGTGCCTGGAGAATGTTTTCTGATTTTTCAAATAACACCAATGCGCCAATAAACATCAGACCGACTGTTGCTGGATCAAAGAATAAAAGCATTGTATGAAATTTTTCATTATTCATGTCTGGTATTGCTTGAGTTGAAAGAAAATACAGGATTACGCTTAAGATAGATATATGAATAATATAATATCTTTTTAAAAGGGTGAATTCCCATCTCATCATATTTTTGATATTACTCATTTTAACTTCCTGCCCGTTGCCTTAATAAATATATCCTCCAATGTTGCCTCGGCAGTGTGTATTGTCTGAACATTACCTGATTTTAATAGATTTAAAAAGGCATTATTTTCTGCAAGATTTTTTAAATCAAAATCTTTACTTATTAAATCTTCACCTTCAATGTATTCTACTTTTACGACTTTTTTGCCGTGTTTAATTTTTAATTCTTTTGGACTTTCAACTAAAACAATCTTACCTTCTACAATAAATCCTACACGATCACAGAGTTCATCTGCATCATTCATATTATGAGTTGTGAGAAATATTGCTTTACCTTGCTTTTTTTGTTGTTTGATAATATTCTTAATCAATCGTGAGCTTACAGGATCGAGACCGGTTGTAGGCTCATCAAGAAAAAGGACCTCGGGATCATTGAGTATCGATCGTGCAAAGTTCAGTTTTGACTTCATTCCTTTTGAAAACGTAGCGACACGCTGGTTTGCATCTTCTACAAGCTCTACCATTTCCAATAGCTTCATTGGGTCTATTGTTCTTTTTCGATAAAAAGATGAAAAGAATTGAAGATTTTCAATGGCAGTTAATTTTTGATAGTGATTTGGAAGTTCAAAGCCCACTCCGATTTTATTATAGATATCAATTTTCCAATCTTTAAGATTTTTACCTAATAATTCAACATTTCCTGAATAATTTTTTAATAAACCAATTATGATTTTTTGGGTTGTAGTTTTACCGGCACCATTGGGGCCAAGAAATCCAAATATCTCTCCTTTTTTAATTCTAAATGAAACGCCATTAACCGCTTTTTTATTTGATTTTGGATATGTAAATTCTATGTTGTCTACACTAATTGCAACAGAACCGTCTGTTGGTATTGATGTAGATTTTTTTTCCTGAAATGAGAAAATGCCTTTTGTATTACATTCTGGGCATGTGATTTCTATTGTCTCACCAAGTGTGCCATGAACAGTAATTTCGTTTTTACAATGAGGACATGCAATTTTTTTTGTTATCATGTTTTCATCTCCCATCATTTTTCACCCTTTCTTAATGTATATATGTAATTCGTTGATATAATTGATTTATGCAGTACATGTATGATAGTTTATATACTGCCTAATTTATTCCAGGTTCATGAGAAAATTAACCGTTGAGCTGAAAATAAAAGAAGAATTTTTAGAAATGTTAAATTTTATGTTGGATAAAGTTGAATCTATAGAACTTGTTGAATTAACAAAAATAGATTTTGAGCGGGGAATCAAGACGGGCATTGCAGCCTTGACCATGAAAGAAGGCTACACAATTGATGATATATCCCTACCAGAACATATGGAGATGCTAACTGTATTAAAAAAAGAGGGAAACAGATATATTGTTTTCTCCAAAGTCAGATTTTTTGAAAAATTATCTGGCATTGTAAAAAAATTTAACATCGATGTAATATGGGAAACTCCATCGATTTTTAAAAAGGACAAAATTATTATGAGTGTAACCGGAAATGAAGAAAATTTGAAAAAATTTTTAGATGCGATCAAGCACCTTGGAGAAATTAAAAGTATTAGTTTTAAGAAGGCGACGTTTAACGAACAGGCAATTCTTTCATGCTTAACTGAAAAGCAAAAAGAAATTTTAATTGCCGCAAAAAAGAATGGTTATTACAACTACCCTAGAAAAATAAATAGTCAAGAACTCTCTGAAAAGATTGGGCTTAGTAAACCCACAGTTGTTCAACATCTAAGAAAAGCTGAAGTTCGTCTTGTTTCAAATATATTGACAGGGTATTGATATAATAAAAGTGGAGACTTTAAATGAAGGAGATAAAAGTAAAATTTTACCCTAGTGAAGCTGAGGTGGTAGCAATCGCCTGTGAAGTAGCAAAAAGTATTGGTGCAAAAACGAAGGGGCTTATGTATAAGTCATTTTTACCCAAAGACAAAGGCATGTTATTTCCGTTTTGGTTTCCATGGATCAGAGGATTTTGGATGAAGAATGTAGACATTCCATTGGACATCATTTTTATTAATAGAAATCTAAAAATCCTCAATATATGTGAAGCAGATGTAGATTCTGGTTGGCTTCACAAAATATATTGGAGTCAAGGTCTATGTAAATATGTTGTTGAGTGTAACAAAGGTTTTTGTAAAAAACACAAAATTCTAACTGGTGGGAAAATAGAATTTGAAAATATAAAAAAATAAGGAAGGCGGGCAATAAACCCGCAGTTTTGGAGTATTATGGTACTAAAACCTTGTCAATAACGTGTATTACGCCATTGCTACATTCGATATCAGCAGTAGTTACTAGAGCGTCGTTTATAGTAACATTTCCATTTGAAATGGCTATAGTTATAAGTGTTCCTTCTACAGTTGTTGCATTCATTCCATCTGACAAATCAGTGGACATCACTTTTCCAGCTACAACATGGTAGGTTAGTATTTTTGTAAGATTAGTGCTATCATTATTAACCAGATTGTTCAAGTAATCTGAATCAAGAGCGGCAAAAGCAGCATCCGTTGGTGCAAAAACAGTGTATAGAGTTGACTCATCAGATAATGTAGTATCAAGTTCTGCTTTAACCAATGCATCAACAAGAGTGTTGAAATCAGCGTTTGCAATAGCTGTTTCTACAATATTATCCTTTGGCACTATTACAGAATCAATTACATGTATTACTCCATTGCTACATTCGATATCAGCAGATGTTACCATAGCACCATCCACATAGACATTACCCTCTTCGATAGTTATAGTAACATATTTACCTTGAACAGTCTCAACCCGCATACCATCTGAAAGATCAGAGGACATAACTTTACCTGACAGAACATGATAAGTCAAAATCTTGCTCAGATTAGTGCTATCATTATTTACTAGATTATTTAAGTAATCTGAATCAAGAGCGGCAAAAGCAGCATCCGTTGGTGCAAAAACAGTATAGTTAGTTGTCTCATCACTTAAAGTTACATCAAGTTCTGCAGCAACTACAGCATTAACTAATGTTTCAAAGTCTTCGTTATCCTGTGCTGTTTCTACTATATTTTTTCCTTCATCTTCTCCTGTAGTTTCAGTACAACCGCTTAATATTCCCACTACTAAAGCCATGCTTAAGAGTAGGACTGCAATTTTTTTCTTCAAATTTCTCTCCTCCATTAATTTTTTCTTCTATCTATATAGCACTATGTAAAGAAATATAGACTATATTCTGAATTAGACGATATTAAAAACACTATATATTTCTTTCGAATTTTTCATTACTTAATTTTGAGATATGTTAAGGTTTTAAATTAATAATTTTATAATTGCGGGTAGTTTTAATGAATACATATATTATAATATATGATATACAACTTGCATGTGCCTATTTAATTTGTATTTTAAAATTTTTTAAAATAATTTGATTTAATTATATAAATTATGGGAGGTTCAACTGATGAATATACTATTCCTCTTGCTTTTTTGGAATATTTAGATAGATCTTTTGCTTCTATCATATCGGCTAGAGTTTTTTCTTGAAAATCAATTTCAATTAATTCGATATACTCCCAGCTATGATCTGCTTTTTTCCATCTTTTTTTAATTTCATTAAATTCTAAGTTTGCAAAAACAATATAGGTTAATCTAATTCCTTCTGTAAAGCCAATATCATTATTATGCCCAAAAATTTCGATTTTATCAATATCTTTCTCACGTAATCCTAGCTCTTCTTCTAATTCTTTATAAAAGGGTTTGATTAATGATCCATCTTTGTTAAAAGTAGCATATCCTGCAGGGCACAACATAATCTTGAAATCATTCTTTTCATCCGGCAATTTTTCCCGAAACTTTGGTTTATTTCTTAACCCAAAAACAATTTTATTATCTCTGCTTACTAACAATCCTTGCAATACAATTGGTTTTTCAGATTCGGCTGTAAAGCCATTTTGAAGAGCTTTAGCCATAAGGCCAGTAGTTAAACCTAGTTTTAACAAATCATCTTTGTAGTTTTCTAAATTAAAGATAATTTCTTTTCTAAAGTTTGGACTTATTCCTTTTAAAAATTTATTTTCAGATTTTGCAAATAACTCAGTATGTTTTTTAAGAATTGTGCTAAGGCCCTTTTTATCTAAACGGGTTGTAAGATTTTTTGAATATTTAACAAAAATAAAATCTTTAACCAATTTGCTTCCCCTTTAAATATTAATTTTTTTTGCACAAATTATAATGTGCCTAATTGATCGTTCTTTTTTATACACAAGCAATATAATCTTATTAAATAAAAACTCCAGAGCTCTGTATTTATTAATTTTCAATTTTAACGTTGTCAAATAAATACAATTGTACACTTTTGTATTTTTAAATCTAGGTGTATAGCTGAAAGTATAATCAACTTGTTTGATCCTTAAACCATTTTTTTCAAATGAAGTTTTTATTTGTTTTTCTGAGAAAGAAGTAATATGACAATGATCAATCGAATGTTTATTTTTAATTTTGTCAAAATCTAATCTTTCAATATCTTCCTTAGGAATTTCTAATATAGTTTTTTTAATGTTTTCATCAAGTGGTATAGAAATTACTGCAATCCCTTCTTTTTTTAATAATCTACTGATCTCACAAATTACCTTTTGTGGATTTAACACATGTTCAATTACCTCTGAGCAAACTACTTTGTCAAACGACTTATCTTTAAAGGGGGTTAATTGCACATCCCCGATTATTGCAGTCAATCCTTTTTTCTTAGCTCTTTCCGCTCTTTTTGTTGAAAAGTCAACACCGATAATGCATTTCGTTTTTTGTATAAAGTTTCTAGATAAAGTCCCATCTCCGCATCCCAAGTCGCATATTATGTCATTATTTTTTGGGGATAACATTTTTATTACGATTTTTTTACGATAGATTCCTGTTGGCTTGACATAATGTTCAATATCTGGAGTTTTAGCTAAATTTTCGTAAAATAGTTTTAAAGAATTATTTGCTTTTCTTTCTTTATTTATTTTCATATTTTTCCTAACAACAAGGTGGGATTAAGTTTATAACTTCTTTAATCGGCATGCAAATATTATCGGTTTCCAGAGATCTTTTATTTTCTAAAATTATTTCTGCTGTTTTCTTCATTGAATTATAACTGGCCCTTAACAAATGATTTGCATATATAACAATAGAAGCCCCTAATTCATGTAATTCATCTTCTGTAAATTGGTTATAAGAAGTTGGTACAACCACCAATGGAATTTTGTTTTCCAGTTTTTTATATCTGTTGCAAAACTCAATAAGTTTTGTTGGTTGTTTCTCTTTACTATGGATCATTACTGCATCTGCACCAGCATCAATATATGAATTTGCTCTGATAATTGCATCAGAAACGCTTTTTCCTGCGATTAGACTTTCAATTCTTGCTATTATCATAAAATCTCGAGTAACTCTTGCCTGAATTCCTGCACTTATCTTTTCACAGAATTTATCAACATCTTCTAAAGTATGTTTTGCCTCTTCTAAAAGCGAATTTCTCTTTGGAAATACTTTATCTTCAATTATAACCGCAGATACTCCTAACCTTTCGAGAGTTTTTACCATATAGACAAAATGTTCAGTAAGTCCACCGGTATCTCCATCTACAATTATTGGTTTTGTAGTTACCTCTAGTATTTCATTAATTGTTTGCGTTCTTGATGTTAAGTCAACAACTTCAATGTCTGGTTTTCCTTTTGATGCAGAATCCGTTAAACTGCTTTCCCAAATTGCGTCAAATTCTCTAACTTCTTCACCAGTAGTGATCTTTGTAATTTCTGCTATTCTAGCAGACAGCCCGTTATGAGCTTCAATTACTCTTACTATGGATTTCAACTCAATTAATTTTTTAAGATATTTTCTCCTATAATCAGGTGTTACCCCTACTTGTTTATGATTTGCAATTAAATCAGTTGAAGATACCCCTTTTGTATATGGTAGTTCAATGAGTTGGCCATCCCATTGTTTTAAAGTCTCAATTACTTTTTGTCTAACATTCTTTTGAACACCTTCTTTCCAATCGTCACCATGTACAACATAATCAGGTTTAATTTTGTTCAAATTTTTGGTATAATCAAGTGTCTCTTGTGGCACAATTTTCCATACGCCTTCTATGTTCCCCATTATTTGTTTTCTTTGTTCAAAAGAAGTCATTGGTACTCGCTTATAAGAAGCAATTGCCTTATCTGTTAGAAGTCCAATGATTACTTTACCATGCTTTTTTGCTTCATTTATAATATTAATGTGCCCAATATGAAGATAATCAACTGCCATTGCAACATACACTGTTTTTTCATTTTTTGTTGACTTCATTATAAAACCTCTCCATTATTTCTTTGTGAGATAGATTAACTCTTGGAACCCCACTTTCGATTGGTTCAACACTTATTACTTTACAATTATGTGAACAAATTTTTGTAAAATCAACTGCATCAGAACAAGTTCTTTGTCCGCCTGTTGCTCCAAAGCAGTTATTATCAAGAATTGTAAGTTTTAGGTTTGAAAGTTTAAGTTTATTCATTAAAACAAGTGTGCTCAGACTCATTAAAATGTCTCCGTCACCTGCTAATACATGTACATTTCTCTTTGTATGAAGTGCAAGACCTATCCCAATACCCAACGATGCACCCATCGAACCCATCACATAGAAATTTGCAGGTCTGTCTTTTACATTGAATACTTCCCTGCTGATTTTTCCCGTTGACGTAATCACTAGTTCGTCTGTGATATTGTCCATTATTTGTTTTATCGAATCAATTCGTTTCATTTTTCTTGCTCCGTAATTTCAACATTTTTCCAGTTTAACAAGTCAAGAACATTCCTCGTTACTTCTCCGCAGAATTTGTGGTGATGGGGTCTATGACGAATACTAAGAATCAGCTTTGGTAAGGGTATTTCATAAGGGTGATATAGGCTTAAAACATGATCAAGAATTCTACAGAGACCACTATTTTGCATATAAACAGTAGGTTCTTTTCCTGCGAGCCATACGCCTGCAGCAATTGACATTGCTTCTTCTTCTGTAGAGCAGTTAATTTCCACATCTTCAATGAAGTCTTTGATTTTACTACAAGGAACACCGAATTTTAATTTTGACACGATTTTTCACTACCCCACTTTATTTTGTACCAAATTAATTCATTTATTACATACAAAAAATGCTTTACAATTACATATGTTAGAGTTACGTTTGTTGTTACCTCTATGCTTCTAGTAAAAAGATAAGTAATTGTGCTCATTATCGTTATACCTATTAACGTAATATAAGTGAACATCTTTGCAATGCTTCGTGCTAATTTTTCTTTTGGTCTTTTAACACGCAACCAGGCCCTTTCATGAAAGAAAAAAACAATTATGAAAGCAATTGTACTAACACCGGTTATTAAAGTTACTTGTATTGGGTTTCCTGTGTAACTAAAGGTAATAATTATTAATGTAGCTATACTAATAATTCTGTAAATTATTCCTTTTGATAGAGACCTGATACAACTTTCTTCCATAGACTTAAGAATTCCTCCTCATGCTGTTTCATTAATTGCTTTTGGGGGTTCTTCTTTTTCTTCTATAGTTCTCCAACAAGCTGGATCTCCACCAAAGAATGCAAATGGATCAAGATTCTCGGTGTCAAAATTACCATCTTCATCATAAGCTGAATCATCATATGATCTTGTTCTACAACCATAGCACATATGTTGTTCAGCCATAGGACAGTTTTTGGGGCTACATTTTGAGTTTTCATCTATTTCATTGTACATGTTTCTAAATTTTTTGAGTTTTGAACTTTTAATTATATTTCGTAATTTTTCTTTCCTAATGTCCCCAAGTCCCCAATAATCTGGAGCCTCGGAACATGGTACTACTACCCCATCTGCTCTAATGTGAATTCCACCAAGATGCCTTGAACAAGCCTTGTTCTCTACCCATGGGGTCTTTGCTTCCCAATGTATGTTAAATTCTTTTCCATCAATCTCTGCTAATTTTTCAAAAAGTTTTTTGATATCTAAAGGACTTAGATTTTTCTTACCCTCTTTTACAGTTCTATCTAGGCCTTTGTCTTGTCCTCTATTATCTTCTTGTAATCTACCATGTACATGTACGGGTATTATGAATGGTTTAAATCCATGTGACCTGGACCATCTGAATATTTTTGGAATTTCATCATAGTTTTGTGGTGTTACTACAGAATTCGTCGATATTACAGGATTGTCAGTTTTTCCATACCCTGCCTTTATTAGATTATCAAAACCTTTTAGCATTATTTTAAGTCCGCCTTTAGTACACAGCATATCATCTTGCAATTCATGAGTTAGCGAATCAAGTTTACAACACAGTGATATCCCGACATCATATAGTCTTTGGGCTTTTTCTTCTGTTATCAGTGATACATTTGTAAAACTTACTAAATCTAATTTGAGATTCGCTTTTTGATATTCTGATCTAATATAATCGATGAAACGATAGAATGCTTCGCCTCGTTTTCCATCAAAATCTATTGGATGCCAAAATGTCGGTTCTCCACCTTGTATATTTATTATTCTTACACCCAAATCTATGCATTGTTGTACAATATCTTTTGCTTCAGCCATCGTAAACTCAGGTAAATCCTCTGGGCTACTGCTTGCATAACAGTACCAACATTTGAAGTTACATTTTTGTGTGACCATTATATCGACTGATAAAAGTTCAACACCTTCATTTTTTAGTTTTTCAACTATGTCTCTTGTCATTCCTGCCATTCCAGGATAGAGAGTTATTCCTTCTACATTTTTACTTTTTGTTTTAGTTATTTTTTCATCTGCTATTGACAATTATATCACCTTTTTTAGATAAATTTTTAATAACTTCTATTTTAGTCTTTTTTTCTCGACCCAA
>Ga0272442_10002456_pt1 | contig 26810 bp, 13 predicted proteins | sample SSMForm2O_FD_200262 | JGI IMG/M metagenome (GOLD analysis project Ga0272442, IMG submission 200262) | Marine sediment archaeal communities from Little Sippewissett salt marsh, Falmouth, MA, United States - SSM-Form-2O | ecosystem: Environmental > Aquatic > Marine > Wetlands > Sediment ... | reverse complement strand
GTCGCCTGCGTAGACGATGTCACCGCCCGTCAAGTCGACAAGCTAGTGGCCCAGTACGACGCAACCTATGAACTGGCCAAACCCGTTCGTCAAGATGGCAAAAAGCGAGGCGCTCTGCGTGAGGCCGCCCGCATCGAACTGGGCATGCGCGGATTCCTGGAAGACGGCCAGTTCAAGGCCTTCACCACCAATTTCGAGAACCTGCACGGCCTCAAACAGCTTCCCGGCCTGGCGGTTCAGCGTCTGATGGCCGACGGATACGGTTTCGGCGCCGAGGGTGACTGGAAGACCGCCGCTCTGGTCCGCGCCATGAAGGTCATGGCCGCCGGCCTGCCGGGTGGGACCAGCTTCATGGAGGACTACACGTATCACTTCGATCCGGCCGGCCCGAAGGTCCTGGGGGCGCACATGCTCGAGGTCTGCGCCTCCATCGCCGATGGCACCCCCACACTTGAAGTCTACCCGCTGGGCATTGGCGGCAAGGCCGATCCGTGCCGACTGATATTCGGTGTCCCCACCGGTCCGGCCCTGAACGTCTCCATCATCGATATGGGCAATCGCTTCCGTATGATCGTCAACGAAGTCGAGGTCGTCCCCCCGGACGCCCCGCTGCCCAAGTTGCCCGTCGCACGCGTGGTCTGGGTACCCAAGCCCGATCTCAAGACCGCCGCCGCGGCCTGGATCCTCGCCGGCGGCGCGCACCACACGGGCTTCAGCATGGCGATCACCGCCGCGCACATAGAGGATTTCGCCGAGATAGCCGGCCTGGAATTCGTGCGGATCGGCGCCGACACCAGGATCAGCGATATCAAGAAGGAACTACGCTGGAACGAAATGTACTACGATCGCGTCAGGGGCTTCTGAGTATCGCCATCGGCACGACGACACCGAAATCAGGCGACCACCCGGCTTGGCATGCCCCCGTTTCTCTGTAACGGGCGACTCGAACAAACGTCTAAACAGAAAGGGGGCCGAGACGGCGAAAAGCAGGCGATACCCTTTTGACCGTCTCTCCGGATTCGGGTACGATGCAGGCAGGTTGCGTCTAACAAAGAACCAGGGGCGGGTGGACAAGAAGGGAACAGCACCATGTACAAGATCTTCATGATCATCGGCGTGATCGTGGTCGGAGGTGGCTGGATCGCCTATGGCATCTATGAATACAAGATGCGACAGGAAGAGAAGAAGCAGCCCAAGAAGCGATCCACCAGACTGAAGAAAACGCAGGGCGAAGTCTCAGACTGGGCCAAGCAGATGGCCGCGTTCAAGAAGCCCGTGGCAAAGCGACAGGCCCGAGGCGACCAGAACGACGACTAGAACGTGTTGACGACCATCTCTTTGGGGACTGCTATGGCCAGCCAATTCCTGACCGACGATTTCCTACTGCAAACGAAGACCGCGCGAACGCTCTATCACGAGCACGCTGCCGATATGCCCATCTACGATTACCACTGCCACCTGCCGGTTCACCAGATCGCCTCGGACCACCGGTTCGAGAACCTGACCCAGGCCTGGCTCTACGGGGATCATTACAAGTGGCGAGCCATGCGCACCAACGGCGTCGACGAGCGATATGTCACCGGCACCGCGAACGACTACGAGAAGTTTGAGAAATGGGCCGCGACCGTCCCCTACTGCCTGGGCAATCCGCTCTATCATTGGACCCATCTCGAACTCAAGAAACCGTTCGGCATCGCAGGCAAGGTGCTGAATCCGGAAACGGCCAGGGACATCTATCACACGTGCAGCGAGATGCTGCGCTCGCCCGAGTTCAGCGTGCGCAACATCATGCGAAAAATGAACGTCAAGCTCGTCTGCACCACCGATGGCCCGCTCGATTCACTCGAACACCACCGGAAGATCCATGCCGACGGCTTCGAGATCAAGGTGCACCCAGCCTGGCGACCCGATCAGGCGATGGCAACGGAGGACACGCAGAAGCTCAACGCCTTCATCGACAAATTGGAGGAGTTGTGCAACGTGGACATCGCCGACTTCCGCAGCTACATCGGTGCGCTGCGGCAGAGGCACAGCTATTTCCACGAAAACGGCTGTCGACTCTCCGACCGCGGCCTGGAAACGGCTTACGCCGAAGACTACACAGAAAGCGATATCCGCAGCATTTTCGTCAAGATTCGCTCGGGCAAGGAGCCAACCGACCAGGAGAAGCTGCAGTTCAAGTCGGCGATGCTGGTCGAGTTCGGCCTCATGGACGCCGAGCGGGGTTGGGTCCAGCAGCTTCACATCGGCGCCCTGCGCAACAACTCCACCAGGCTCTTCAAGCAGCTCGGCCCGGACATCGGCTGTGACTCCATGAACGACCTGGAGGTTGCCCGACCTCTGTCGAGATTCCTCGACCGACTCGACGCCCAAGGCAAACTGCCCAAGACAATCCTCTACAACCTCAACCCGCGCGACACCGCCCTCTACGCCACCATGATCGGCAACTTCCAGGACGGCTCCGCCCCCGGCAAGATGCAGTACGGCTCCGGCTGGTGGTTCCTCGACCAGAAGGACGGCATGGAAGAGCAGATGCGCACCCTGGCCAACATGGGTCTGCTGAGCCGCTTCGTCGGCATGCTGACCGACTCGCGCAGCTTCCTTTCCTATCCGCGCCACGAGTATTTCCGGCGAACGCTGTGCAACCTGCTCGGCAGCGACGTCGAGGCCGGACTGCTCCCCCGCGACATGGGACTGCTGGGCCAGATGGCCGAGGACATCTGCTACAACAACGCCCGGGATTACTTCCCCATGGAATTGGATTGAAACCGGGTCCCCTGGGCCACCGGCCCCGTCGCAGAGAAAATTGCACTGGGCGGTTGACACAACCGGGCGTTTTTCGTCTAATGGCCGTTTCGATGAGGACTGGAGGGGTGATGAGGGATTGGGTCGGTGCCCGAGTGGCTAAAGGGGATGGGCTGTAAACCCATTAGCGCAAGCTTACGCTGGTTCGAATCCAGCCCGGCCCATTTTTCTCCCGTGCTGTTGAGCGGTCGTTGCGTTAGCCGCCGCTCGGAATCTGCGCGGCATCCTGGCGGTCGTCTGATTCGCTCGAACGCGGGTCCCTCGTCTGCAGTGGCTCCCGCTGCTGCCCGGGCATCGCCGGATATCCCCTCCAGCCTTCCGTCAGACCCTGAACGATCCGCAGAACGAAAACGTCCTCTCCCATGCTGTTCCAGTCAAGCTCGACAACCGCCGGAACGCCCGGTGCCTGGGTCCGTGGCTTCAGTACGTCCCGAAGGGCACGGCCGACCGCAACAACACCGACCCCCACGTCGGGCGCAACACGTGTCGCCGGCCAATTCGGCGACGCAACCCGGGTCGCGAGGCGATTGAACCGGGCCAAGTCCACATCCAGACAAGCCACCAGCTCCTTCAACGTTAGCGAATCCATCCAGGCTTTGACGGCTTCCAGGGCAAAAATAACAGCCAGATCAGTGCATTCCGTACTCGGCGCTTCAAGCTGCCTTACCAGGCACGAAGACCACCCTTTCGGTTCGCGGGCCAGATTACTAAACGCCTCCTTGGATCGCGATTCCAGCGTGCGCCGGAAGGTCTCAGCCAGTTGCCGGTCCCAGTCCGGTGCCAGCAAGTCAAAAAGCACCTCGCAATGCCGTCCAACACCACCGGGGCCGCCGCGCAACCCACACTCCTTCGGCTCCAGGGTCGCGCGATCGATCCACTGCATCATGGCAGTGACTTCTCGGATTGCGTCGCTGTCGGCCGGCGGCCCCGCAATGCCGCCGGAAAACGGCTCGGGCACCCGTGACGCGTGGTCGACCAGGCGAACGCGGCCCGTCCTCGGGCGCAAGCCCAAAATGGCAGCCGCGACCAGACAAACCAACCCCCCCACGTGAGCCCCCCACTGCACGACAGTGTCCACGCGTCTCGGCGCCGATGCACACAAGCAGAGCACAACCCATCCCACAGCCAGACACAGCAACCCGACCGCACGCCACGTCCAGACGGGCGGACACAAATGCCCGGGGGCCTCTCGCTCGCTGACCTGATCGGGGCGCATCTGAACGGGACCCCCCAGCAGGATGCTTACACCAACCACAGCAACGAAAGCAGACACACCGACCAAAAGTGACATGGCCAACGACCACGCCCCGGGCCACAAGGACCACACGATTGCCGTCAAGCCCGTCGCCGCCAGCACAAGCGCAGCGCCGCGCAGTAGCACAGGGAGCCGGCGACGGTAGAAGATGAACGGTACGGATTCAGGGATATCTCGGCCGTACGGGACCCGACGGCGAATCTCATGGATCCAGCCAGTGGGCAACGTCATCAAAACAGAAGCGGCCAGACTGAGCAGTCCTCCCCCCAGGACAAAGATGCGGTCCTGCCAGAACAGCCCACCAGCGATACTGATCAGACCAAGGACGAAGAGGGTCGCCCCGACACGATACCCCACAGCGCTGGGGACACAACCGAGAGCAGCATGGGCCGGCGCACCCTGGGCCGGCGTGAACCGACTGTCCCACTTCGTGCCGGGCCGCGAAAGCCACATTCTCATCGGCTCGTAGGTTTCCTCTTGCTGTCGCTGCAGGGTCTCCCCGACCAGGCAACGCATCCGCTCACGCTCCAGAAGCCGCAACCGCGTCAACAGACCGCGCAGCCTCGGCCGCAAGCACTTCAGCAGATGACACAGACTCACCAGCGGCTCGTGCGCGCAGACGTGATTGACCGTCTTCCGAATCGCCTGGGACACGTCTTCGTTACCAAGGGCGCACGCACCCGGATCAGCAGCCGTCCTATCGGATGCACGAGGCTTCACCTGGTCGGCCGTCTCGTAGAGATGCTCGATCTTCTCGACAAGCGCCTGCGCCCCCTCCTCGATATGCTCGCGAGCGTCTTCGGACAGGTTCTGTTGGTAGAGGTCTGCAAGGTCCTCGCAGGCCAGCCGCCGCGCAACGCGTTCTGCCACCTCCGGCAGATCCACGGCGATCTTGCGCGCCCCGAACGACCCACAGACGCTGAGAATGTTCTCCTTCGGACTCACGCGTCGTCGCTCTGTCTGTCGCAACGGGCCACGGCACGTGATCCCATGGTGCAGAAGAAACTCGGCGCCCAGACGATCCAGTTGTCCGGGCCGATCGAGCCACGTGCCGCTGGCATTGCGCCCGTCCAGCAGGTAGATCTTCTGGGCCAACGGCTCGTCCTGAAGCTGCCCGAGCAATTGCTTCCACCTGTCGAACCAGGCCTCGTCCGACTCAGACTCCGGCTTGGACGTGGCGGTGCGCCCCGTCAGTCCGAGGATCGCCATGTCATGCCCCGGATCGGCCCGTCGCACGATCCGCATCAGGCGCACAACGCACGCGACCGATTCGGCAACCGACAGATCGATGATAACGTAGGAACTCATGCGAACGCGCGCCGGCGAAGCCGGGTCGGCCGCCGGTTCCTGCGATCGCAACTGGCGCACCAGAGATGAAATGGTGGCCAGCAGTCGCTCATCACTGCTCGCGACGTCCTCGGAAAGGCCGCACACCTCCGGTGAGGCCGGGACCTCAAAGTCAGACAACCACGTCCAGTGAGCCACCCGTAACGCGTTGCCCGAAGGGTCCAGAGACACCAGTCCAAACGGCCCTTGGGCCGGCACAGCCATCTCCCTGGCCGTTTCAGAAAGCGCAACCAGCGCCCCGTCAGCGCAGGGACCAACACTGACAAACAAGATCGGCGCCGGACCTATCACCTTCGCCTGCGTGTTTCTCTCTGCCACCAATACCCACCAACCTTCCAGCAATGGATCGGTCGCCTCAACCGCCCACCTCATCGGTTGCCGTCAGTTCCTCACGCAATTGCCGCAACTCACCACGGCACTTGTCGAGGACATCCTGAGCCAACTTCTGCTCATTGCCTGACAACGTGACCAAACCTTCCTCAACGCTCTGCACCAGATGCTCGATCAACGCCACGCACCGATTCACGCCTTCCTGAACCACGTCGCGGTCCGCTAGCGGCAGATCGCGAAGAATCAGATCGATGCGAGAATTCGTTCCACCATGCAGCTCCGCCAGACGAACGCTCACCTCCGCGTCGGGCAGCAGATGGAGTTGCTGACGCAAACGCTCGTTGACAGTCTCCGCCACCCTGCGAAAGGACCCCAGTCGCGCGGCACTGGCCTCGTAAACGCGCTTCTCCAGGGCCTGTTCCTTCTGCCCCAACTGACGCCGCCATTCGGCCGCAGCGCTCTGGTAGGCGATGTACCAGTTCTTGTCCAGCCACAGGTCGGAGTATTCGAACCCCATCCGTTTAACGTATTCATCGGTCGCCGCCACATACTTGCCGTACCGGCTTATCGATTCGAGGCAGAACCCATAGCTCAAGCGAAGGATCTGCAGCCATTCTCCGGTCTTCCGCTTGCAGCCTTCCGTAACGACGGCCTCCCGCAAACTGACTTCGAGATTGTGTGTCAGCAAGTGGGGGACGCACGAATCGGGCACTTGCTGGGTGATGGCCACCGGCAACGGCACCGCGTATTTTCGCGACTTGGACAGATCGATCTTGGGCTCCGCCAGCCGCCAGATATCGCAGATGCTGCGATAGTAAGGATGGTCGTTGACCGACTGTTGCGGAGCCAGCCCATTGCGAAAGACATCCCAGCCGTGTGAATCCACATCACGCAGGAACCGCTTCATCCCGTCGGACAACCCGGCCAAGCTGTCAGCTAGGCGATCCTCAACCGCACGTACGTCTGCCAGATCGGTGCGCGGCTCGCGAATCGAAAACGCCGCATTGAACAGCATGGGCTTGATCAAGCTCTGTCGAAAGTCCCTCAGCGCGACGATATCGAGCGCGCCGTTCGACTCCAAAGACAAACAGAGCGGCGTCGTGAAGAAGTCCCTGTCTCCACGCCCGCCGGCTTCCTCAACCTCCGTACCGTTGGAGCCCGACTTCTCACCGCCCGATTTCCGCTGCCAGGCCAGGGCCGTGATCGCATCCAACGACTGCTTCCGCACTCGGAAAACTCGGGCCGTTGTCTTGAGCGCCCCAGCAAGACCTTCGTGCAAAAGGGCCTGGGCGACGGCAGGCCAATGGGCATCGATCGCCTTGTCGATCACCGGGACAACGTCGCTCGTCGTCCACGACAACGGCGGCACGCGCCCCTGGAGCATCTCCAACGCATCCTTGGCCTCGGCGAGAATATCTGCGATGACGCTGTTGACGCCCGCAGTCGCACCGGTGCGCTTCTGGCCCAACAACGCCTCCACCCCCTCGACCCATGACCCCAGGCAAGCGCCCACCTGATTCAGCGGCCGCAACTGCTCGGCATTGAAGAAATCCCTCTCGACCATTTCCTCGGCCGCATCCAGCAGCGCCGCGATCGGTGCTGTCGGGGAAAGATTCTTCTCCGCCTCTTTCCGCGCCAACGGTACAAATGAAACCTCCAGGTGTTTGCGCAGAGCCTGTAATACACTCGAAACGACCTGGGGCGAAGTCCCCTGCCCCGGCGTGTCCCACGAGAATGACACCGTCGGTTGCAGAAGCTCGTCCACCGACGGAGAGACGCTTCCGCCACCCGCGATCACCTTCTGTATCTCCCGGCGATAATACGTGCGAGCGTCCCCCTGATCTGCATTGAGACTCTCCAGATCAGCCAGGATGCGCGACTCGATGCTGCCCCGCTTGTGACCCGGCACGCCGCACCAGAAGCCGTAGCTGGAAAAACACTGGCGATGGTTGTTCACCGGATCACGCTGAGGAAGGATCTCCGCCAGTTTGTTGTTGGCATCAGACCGCACCTGCTGGCTCAACGGTTCGACCGTCATCGCCCGGATAACGCGAGAGATGAGCCGCACCAGATGCCGCCGATCCCCACTGCCCATATCGACCTGCCCGTTGAGCAGGTACAGGAAATTGAACGGCCCCGTGTCGCGCCGGAAACTGTCCTCGCCGCTTCGGTCGCTTCGGTATCGCACCCGGACGTCGGATCGGCGTTCGTCGCTAAGGAACTCGATCTGATCCAGCGTCGCGCAGGCCGTGGCCTCCAGTTTCGGCCTCAGCATCGGATCGATGCGAAACGCGTCGGGCAGCAGCAAATGACCGATCACCTCCGCCGGCTTCGGAAACGACTCGCGCGACCACCAGCGCAGGTTGTAGGCCATGTCAATGAGCATCCCCGCACCGGTCCCGCCGCAAACGCTGCTGACGAGATGTACGGCCGGGGCACCGTCCGAGGCCAGGACGAACTGCCCGCCGTCCTCCTCCAGGGGCTGTTGTGTGCTCGTGCGCAGACTGCTGAACCGCGTTGCCACCGCCTCATGGATCACCGTCTCACGAAGCTCGAAGAACACCAGACGTCCGAGGCGGGGAATCCCCTGACAACCGTAGTCCGCGAACGTCGCGTCCTCGCGAAACCCGCGCATCCAATCAAGGTGCGCGTGGAACTCTGGATAGCTGGCGTTGTCCCGCACCACCTCGCCCACGTCAAGGTAATGAAACAGATTGATGAAGTCGGATAGGATGCCTTCCGGCGGCCCACCCTCATCGGACGCGTCGGTGTCCAGCTTCAAGAACCGAATGAACGGCGGTACGTATCCGAGCAGCTCTCTAAGGTAGTGTTCCACCCACTGGCAGATGAGCACGCCCGTACCACCAAGGCCCACAATCAATGTCGGCCGCACGATGATAGGATTGTCACTAAGTCGCATGATTCTCTTTCCTTATGTTCCGCCTACGCGCCCGGCCCGCACTTAATCGAAGAGTTCAAACTCGTCTTCGGGCGAACTGTCGGGCACCGCACTCGCCCCTTCGGGCGTCATCTTCCTGAACCTGACACTGACACGCATCGACCTCTTCGACCCGTCCATCTGGTAGGGCAGATCCAGCACGATCGACTTGGTCTGTCCCTCCGCGGGCAGGTCGAACGAACCGGTCTCACTGGACCACGCCCGCGCCCTGGCAAAAGGACTCGTCCACACGCACAGAAGCCCCGACCGCGCACGCTGCGAATCGTTCCCGGTCTTCGGCGTAACCAGAATCCACGCCCACCAACGAGGAAGCGCGCAACGACGCAAGAGCACCCACACCGGCGCCACGATCACAGCCAGGCACGGCAGCAGCTTGCCGACAACAGGCCCTGCCGCCGCCCACCGGCTACCCAGATACCGCGTGTGCAATTCCATATCCATGCCCAAAGGCGTCGGGCACAACGCAGCGTGCACCGGATTGCTCATGCTGGCCGGCTCGACCACCGCGACGCTCTCTTCCAGCCTCACATCAAGGCCAAGCTGATCGGGATGCCGCGCAAAGCGCTGCAACCCCGCCACACTACCCATGTACAGAAGCCCCGCCGCCAGGAACCACCAGCACAACGGAATCACCCGAGGCAACTGGAGATTGACACTGTAGACGTCCGTCCATTCCACCACAGCCTGACCCGAATCGGCGGCTGAATCCCCCTCCGTCTCCTGCGCCCGGCACGAAGCCGAGGCCACCAAAGCATACCGCTGCGTCATCCCCGGCTTCGGCCAACCCCAAAAACAGAGCCGCACACGCCGCGCCAGAATCTCCACAGTCTGGCCCGGATCACTTCCTTCCAGTGTGAAGACCTGGCAATCGGACTCGCCGGCATCCGCCAAGGATCGCCCTTTAAGTTCCTGCTGAACCAGTAGCGGCCCCTCCTCGCCCGGCAGAGCGTCCCCCGCGTAAGGCCACAAGTAGACAACCGTTTTGTCGCGAACCCAGTGACCGACCAATTCCGGCGCCGTTCGAAACACAGGACGCGCCACAAGACCGGCCGATCCATCCCAGGCAATCTCTCCATCGGTCACGTCGATCTCGCCGCTGCTGTCTCCGCGATTCAGTGCCAACCTCTCCAGAACGGGATCGAGCACACGAACGTTCGGATACTCCCAACTCAACAGCTCCAGACCATGCGCGGCCAGACGAAACTGCACCGCCCCGTCACTGAGCCCCTCCAAAACAGGCAAGAACTCCGGACCGCGCACCGCCAGACTCTGAGCCTCTGACGTCTCGGACTCGGTCGCCCGCGTGCTCCCCTCGAACCAGACAGGATCTTCGCCCGGCAACTGGAACTGAAACGACAGCGACGCCTGCGTCAGATCGCCCTGCTCACCGTGGAGCGTCACGCGGTACTCGAACGGCCATTGCCGTACGCGGGGCGTGATCCATGCCGGAGGAGAAAGGACCGAGACGGATTCATACCGCTGAATCGACGTCACCACGGGCGTCAGCAGACGCGTCACCACCCGGCCCGAAGCGCGATCCTGCCCCACGATCTCCAGGGCATACTGGCCATCGGTCGAAACCTGAACCTCGTGTGTCAGCGCCTTCTGGGCCGTCAACTCCTGGTCCTGCACCGACTCGATCGTCCAATGGCCGTCCGGCTTCGAACGTCGCAGAACCCGCAAGGTGACGCTCAAAGGCTCGGACTGCGGAATGTTCGCCCAGCCAACAGCGCGCATAACCACCCGCAGCCGCGTCGAGAATCCCGCCGTCACCGGGAACAAACCACCGGTCCCCTTGACCCAGGTTTGCGAGTCGAACACAGCCGCCGCGCCGCGCGGTGTAAGCCTCTGGACACTGACCACCACGCGAGGCGTCTTGACAGACAAATGCCCGTAGGCACGTCGAGCGGCGCCGGCCTGCCCCGGTTGCTCCACCGGGAACTGAGCCCTCACATCCACGGTCGCCCGCCCCGTATTCTGCGGCGTGTAAGAGACATGGCCTTTCAGTTCGCACGTCGTCGCCCGACCGGCCTCACCCTCGGCAACCACCAGCGAGGTCCACTCAATGGAACTCGTCACATCCTGTACGTCACCCGTGCTCGAAGTCACCGTGAGCCGGCAAAGCCTCTTGAATTGCTCGATCATGGCACTGTGCTGAGGATTGCCGGCAAGGTACCCACTGAACGCCGCCCGCAAAGGTATTTCGACCGGCTCCCACGCACGACAGGAAATGTCCCTCGCCCGCTCGGTCCCCACCGCCAACTCCTCCAGAATGAGCCGACGGTCCTCCGCCCGAAACTGCCCGCCCCGAAGCTTGACCTCGACGGCCGGCGCCTCGCTCGATGGCGTCATCGTCACGTACACATACACCGGATACGTCTGCCCTCTCTGCAGTTGAGGCATGACCGGTTCGACCGACGCTTGATTCGTTCCCGAAGCGACCGGAAGATCGACCACGAACGGCTCGTCGGGCTCCGGCCGCGGAAACTCAAAGCGAACCGCCGAAATGTTCTGATCCGCACGCCACTGCGCCGAGAACGCGGCCGGTTCGCCGCAGAACAAAACCTCAGGAATCCTCTCACGTCGCCGGTCAGTCGAATCCTGATCGACCGTCCACGCAAACAAACCATCGGCCACCGGATCGACAACCTCATACGTCTTGATCGCCCCCGAAAGCTGCGGTATCGCTCCATCCAGACTGATCTCACACTTCTCTGCCGACGGGATGGGGACGTTCGCTTCCAGGGCATAGGTGCCCGCCAGCATCCTGCCCTTCGCGCCGACAGGCTTGGGCACCGCGACCAGCCGCCCGGCCGGACCTGTCACCTGAGCCGTCCCCGATTGAAGGTCAACCGTCCGCATCTGAGCAGCCGAAAGCATCTCGGGAAACATCGCCTCCACCTGATCGCGAATATCGTCGAAGACGGGGAACGCCGATATCGTCAGCAACTGCCGGTGATACTCCCCCACCCACAAGGCGCGACGCGGCTCGCCAAACGCGCACTCGACACGCACCGGCTTCGGACGGTAGGCCAGATCGAAGTCAGGCAAACGAAACTGGCGAGTGCCGCCGGGCGTCGCTACCTCCAACTCCGCCCACCCCGTGATATGGTCTTCATCCTCCGGCAAACGAACCAGACCCGTATCCAGGCTGGCATCCATGTCGTCCTTGCGAAGGACCCATGTCTCTTGCTCGAACGGCGACAGGTGAAGAACACCCGTCACCGGCTCGGCGTTGAACGCCCCCCGCCTGGCCACCCGAAAACGAATCTCCTGGCCCCCTTCCACTGTCAGCGAAAGAGCGCCGGACGTCTCAGGCAACACTCCAAGCCCCGTATCGTCGGCGCCCAGAATATCGACCCCAACACACGCCGGATACACCTGCACTTCCTCCGTCAGGCTGATCAGAGAAACACTGGTATCCAACTGATAGAGCAACTCGCACGTTACATCGTATGGTCCCGACGACGAAAGCGTGAAGGAATCCGTGGCATAAGATCGACCAGGAACGGTCCACTGCCCGTCGTCAATGTCGGACGAGTGCCCTTGCTCCTTACTACGCGCCGTCAACCGTACGGAGAGCCCGTTCGCCGAACCGGCCGAATCCACCTGCTGCACCTGGCGGCGACCCGTGTGACGGTCGAGCAAATGGACGGTCATCTGCCCCTCCTGATGGACCCACCAGGGAAACTCCGGCTCCACCGCCAACTTCACCAGGAACTCAGGAATTCGGTAGACCCGCGTGCTGGCGTCCATCTGACCGTCCGCAGCCTTGAACGTCCAGGTTCCCTTCCAGGACTGATCGACGGCACCCTCTCCGTCAGGACGGCGGTAGATCATCACGGGCCACTGCGGGGACGAGACCGCCCGAGACTGAATCTCCGGCGCAGGAGTGACCTCGCTGTCGACAATCTTCGCACCAGCCTCCGAATCGCTCTTCGCCATCCCGGCAATCATGTACGAATCTGCCCCTCGCCCCACCGCAACAACTGCCCAGTCGTACGGACTGACCGCAGAAGAGCCGGCCAGCGGCGTTCCCAACCCGAAGACGTCCATCAGGATATCAGGAAAACCCATCTCCGGCGTCAACCGGTACCCCCGGCCACCGGTCATTGAGGCCAACGAGAGCATAACGCCCTCGGCCGTTCGCTCCGAGGTAGTCAGCCGGGCCAGCTCGCTCCCCGGTCGAGCAGACGCCTTGTTGATGATGATCGGATAGACGCGAATATCCTGCTCCGCAAGCCGCGCCCCGGCCGCAAACAGAGGCCCCTCGCCCGCCAGCTCCTTCGAACTATCCCGCGGGTCCCCATGGCTCAGAAGAAAGACCTTGCCCGGGCCATCACCATACTTCTGACGAGCCGCGCGAATCCGCGCCAGCGCCCAGTCCATACCCTCGGCAATGTCAGTCTGATAGCTGCCCTTGAACTCGGCAGGGCGAGCCAGGTTCCGACAGGCCGCTTCGCTAAGGTAGCTGCTACCCCACGAAAGCAAGGGTCCCGTCTCCTCGCTGGGCAACGCGTAGCGCACCTTGTCGGAGAAATGACAGACCCCCACGTGCAGATCGGAGTACATGTAAGGCAGCATTTGCAGCAGCACCAACTGCCCCTCATCCCGCAACGTCCACTGGCGACGGCGGGCATCCCCCCGGGGCACGTCAGCCCGTTCCATACTCCCCGAGACGTCGATCGCAATAACCACGTAACAGGGCTCCGACGCCGCGGGCGACGATGTGCTCACCTCCGCGCCACCCGCGCCAATCGAAGCGGCTGCGACGATCATGGTGATAAGAAGAACCAGTTTTGAGAACGTTTCTTTTCGCATAACTACTTCACCTGCGTGATGCGTCAGCTTTCCGCCAGACGATGGGATTCACCGGATGCCGACTGGTCGGAAACAACGTCCCTCCGGATCGCCGCCAGCGCCTCCAGGATATTCGCTTCTTCAACACACTTCTCCGTATCAGTCGTCGCTCGCTCGGCCCACGCATCCAGGCGCTCGAGCACCTGTCTCTGCATGCGTGCCGAATCTTCCTGGCGACATTCGATCAGATAGAGCACCGTAGCCGCACGCCGAAGATGATCGGCCGTGTCAAGCCCCAGGCCCAGGACACGATCGAGATGCCCTCGCGCCTCTTGCGCCGTCGCCGGAAGACCGTCGAGCAGATGCTCCGCGCGCGCCAGGCATCGAGTCTTCTCGCACAACTCCAAAAACAAACGCACCGGGTGCCGCGGATCCGCGCGCGACGGCGCATTCGCCTGTCCCGTCGGCCAGTGGTCCAGGCACGTCGTGGCAATCGCCTCGCTCTCCGAAATCACCTCTTCCGGTCCCGTCGCCGCCACCGGCGACAGCGTCTGCTCGACACAGCGCCAAAAACGCAGGAACTGCCCGGCATCACCGTGCAATTGCCGGCACACCCGCTCGGCCAGCGATCGCGCGCGATGCAGCAAGCTGCGATGCGAATCCTCACCGGCCTCTAGCAGCGCCGAAGGATGCTCGCCCAGCAAACGACCGGCCGCCGACTCCAAAGCCGTGCGCAGGTGGTCCTTAGCCTCCGAGTCCTTCGTATCGTCGCCGGGCACCAGCAAACCGAACAACGGCGCAACCGTCGACCACAAGTTCGGACCCAGACTCAACGCATCCGCCAGAACCGCCTCGATTTCGTCCCACGAAAGCCGGTCGGCCGGCAATTCCGCCAGCGCCTTCCGCAGACAGTACTGCGCCTGATGAGCATCCAACTGGTCCTTGAGCCCGACCCAGTCCTCGATCTGGCCCTCGGGATCGTTGATATGACACTCCGCAAGCGCCGCATAAGCCGATTTGGGAACGGGAACCGCCCAATCAGTGGGCCAGTTCTGTCGTAGCGCCTGTAGCGGGTCGCGCACCCGCGCCTTGACCTCCGAACGCCTCAGCTTGTCCATGTACCGATCGGCACGCTCGGTCAACTCATCGAGCAATCCCATCACCGCATCGTCCGCCTGTGCCGGATCCTGCGCCTTGTAGTGCCGCAGTTTCCGTGCCAGAGGACGAAGCGCTCGCTCGGCCTGCGAGAGACTATCGAGCTGGCAGAAATGCTCCACCTCGGAGACCAGCCGGCCACACACTCTCTGCAGATCCAACTGCTCCAGCTCCTTCTCGGAGCGCTTGATCCACTGCAATTGCGCGTCGACGTGTTCAACCAGACTCGCGAGCTGCTGACGATGGCTCAGCGCCAAGAGAACCTTGCGTTGCACGGCCAGGCGAGACCGCGCCAACTCGTATTTCCCGGCAGACACCAGATTCTCGATCTCTGCAAGCTCCTCCTGAGCCAGTTGCTCGGCCCGACTGCCCGGGCTCTTCTGGCCGATCAGGGAAGATGGAATATCGCCCGCCAGCAGCAGGCTCGCCGCCTCGGCGCAGCGATCGAACGGTTGCACGGAGCGCCGCTTGCCGCCATCTCCCCGTCCCCCTTGGGAAATGTCGCTCTCAGCGCCACTGGCCCAAAGCGACAACCGGTAGCCACCGGCGCCAGATGGATCGTCTGTCCCGTGCGCCCCGGTACGTCTCAACCCGATGGCGCCCGAAGCGAGACTGGCTGTCAGTCGGTTCACCGTTCGATACGTCGGATCACGCAGAATACAGAACGCCTCCGATGATTCGCGACCCCTCTCTTCCGCGCCCGCACCGCCGCTCACTCCCGACAGCTCGGCCCCCAGCCACAACTGCCGCACGCTCTCCGGAAGCTGCCCGAAGAAATCGCACAGATCCGCATCCACCGCTTCCGTAAGGCCGTCAACATCCATCGCCACGTTGATCAGATTCAGAAGGTTGAAACATGCCTCCGCAAGCCCCGTCATCCGATCCGCACGCACCGCCCCTGGACCGGTCACAATCGCCGCGCGCGCCAGATCCTGGATCCCCTCCCGCCGGCCAAGCCGAATGCGCAGCACGCCGCGATTGTTGTACGCCAGAAGACGAAGATGCGGCTCGCGGCACCGGACGCGCAGAAACGCGTCGTAGTACGCCACCGCCGCATCGAAACGATCCGTCAACTCATTCAGCCAGGCACACGCCCAGAGAACGCGAGCCCGCGTCCCGGACTCACGCCACCGCCACTGGCACAGAGCTTCCACGCTCCGGCGCAGCGCGTCGATATCCAGCGCCGCCGAATCTGGCGCATACATCGAACGCAAACGCCGCAGTAGTTCCGTGGTCAAGGCCTCGCAATGAGGAGGTTCGACGGCGTATTCGACCGGCCGCTCCGCGGCGCCCCCGGACGTCTTCGTCACATCGTGCCGGCCCACCTTGCCGTCGAGCATCAGCCGCGCCAGCAACACCGGCGTGACTTCGACTTCACGACTGTCGATACGAACCCTCAGCATTTGGCTGCCGTCCCATCGCCATACGAACGTCCAAACGTTATGCTTTTCTCAACCCCATCCGTGGCGTGACAAAACACAGGCCTCTGTGTGCCCTTCCGCCGCCTTTTCGCCCTCCCTGCCATCCCGCCTCCGTTCGGATGGTCCGAACCAGAAGCGCGATCACCTGACAGGTACTCCACATTAGCCCTACCGCCAAGCGCCGCATATTATCCCCGACGCACGCCCGTTTGTCCATCGCCAATTGCCCCTTTGCGCCACTAATCCCCCCCACCGGCCGACAGGCCAGGCAGGCGACTTATTATCGGAACATGACAAAAAAAACCTGGTGGAGATGGCGCAGACACACGCGCCCGATTGGATGCAGATAGGACGACAAGGCACCACCGTGCGTCCATGCGCACGGTGGTTGGCACACCTGTCATAGATATGATTATCGGATGAAAGGGCGATCCAGGCACCGCCCTTGGGTCAACGGCCCGCCTTCGTCTTGGCCGTCTGCAACAGCTCCTTCGCGCGGCTCGACAGATCGCCACCGGCTTCCGCCTGCACCACTTTCTCCAGAGGAGCGATCAGCTCCGGCGCATGGTTCCCCGAGGCGCGACTCTTCAGCAGTCGGTCGGCAACAGCCAGCGATGCCATCACGGATTCCCGACGAACGGCGGCATCGTTCAGATACGGGGCGATCACGCTCATCGCGTCAGGCGAGTCGATGCCGCCCAACACGCCCAGCAGTCGCCGCTTCTCGTCCGCACTTTGGATCATCCCCACGACCTTGCGACACATCGAAAGCCGTTCGCCAACCGGCAGGTCGCGACGCCCCGCCATCCCCAGATAGGCACGCAGGCAAAGCGCCTTGTCGGTGCCCTTCGCCAGCGCCAGCAGATGCGGCGCCGCATCGACCGTTTTCCAGGTCCCCAGCGCGCGAATAGCCGCCGCGTGAACGTCCGCGTTGGCATCCCCAACGGTTTCCCGCACGGCCTTCAACGCCTCCTGTCCGCCGATGCCGCTGAGAACGCGCAACAGCACGATCTTCTGTGCCGTGCCGGCCCCGTCGAGCCGACCGATCAACGCGCCGCTGCACGATTCCGGCTGCGAAGCCTTGCCGCAGACAGCACTCAAAGCCTGCCGCCCCGCCTCGATGTCTCGCGGGTTCCTCATCTCCATCAACACATCGAGCACCGCCGAAAGCTGATCGGGGCCACCCAACTCGCCCACCATCTTGATCGCCGCCTGGCGCACCTGCCCGTCCGCATCCCCCGAAGCCTTCAGCAGAACCGGGACCGCCGACGTCATCCGCCGCCGTCCCATCAGCCCCAGAGCAGCCATGCGCTTGGCCCTGTCCGAGCCAGCGAACATCTCCATCACCGCCGCGTCAGCCGACTTACCCGGAAGCGATCCCACAGCCTCCTGCGCCGCACCGGCAACCGCACGATCATCTGTCCCCAGAAGATCGACCAGTTCCGACACCGCCGACGCATCTCCGATCTCCGCAATCGCTCTGATGGCAGCCACCCGTGCCGACGTCGCGCCACTCTTGGCCGCGGCAAACAGCGCCGGCAGCGCCTTCACATCGCCACGCAACCCAAGCGTCTGCGCCACCAGGATCTTGCTGTCGGCCGGCAATCCGCCCAACGCCCCGACCAGGGCATCCGTCACCGCACCGCCCGGCATCTCCTGCGATGTCTGCACCGCCGCCGAGAACATGATATAGTCATCACTGCCCAGATACTCCCGAAGCAGACCCAGCCCGTCGGCCCCACGCGTCAGGATCGCCCCACGCAGCGCGCCGGCACGGACCTGATGCGCCGCATCCAGCCCACGCAATGTATCGTAGATGTCGATAGCCGCCCCGCGCTTGCCCTCAGCCGCGAACCGCTCCGCACAGCGAAACAGCCCTTCCTGGACATCCACCATGGCCTCCGGCGGCGCATGGTCCAGCCCGGCCTTGAGGAATTCAGCCGCGCCCTCGGTCCCAATCGAACCCAATGCTCGCACTGCGGCACGCATCACTTCCGAGTCCCCCTCCTGCCGCATGATGATCGCGCGCAAAGGCTCAACCGCCTGCGCGTCGCGGCGCACCCCGAGACTCCCGATCACGCCGACCAAAGGCCTGCCTTCCAGACGACCCAGCGCCGCACGCAACGCCTCGTCAACGGCCGCATCCGGAATCGGCTCCAGCGCATAACGCGCCATGTGCGACAGCTTCGCGTCCCCAAGCAGCGACGCCAACGGAGCGATCGCCTTCTTCGTCCCGATGATCGACAACTGACGACACGCCGCAACCTTCTCCGCATGCGATGCACTATCTGACGTCAGCGCGGCGATCAGCTTGCCCTCGTCGCCCTTGGCCGCAACCGTCTGGCCCCACGACGACGACACGCTCGCCAACAACACAACAGCCATAACCACGATTATCTTCGACTTCAACATGGCTTGCCTTCCTTCCCGCTAAAGTGATTCTCTAGATGATCCAAGGCTCTCGCATCGCCCGCGAACGGAACCGATTCGCTTCCGCATCGTTGACGAACTCCTCCTTCGCCGGGTCAAACCGCAGGTCCCGTTTCAGCCACATGCTGATATTCGCCGCGTGCACCGTCGTCATCGTCCGGTGCATCATCACCGGATTCGCCACCGTCTGCCGACGCGACTTGGCGCAATCGAGGAAGTTGCGCACGTGGCTCATCGGACGCTGCGTGCGCGCCATATAGTTGGCCACCAGTTTCCGGAAATCCCCCATCCACGCCGGGTTCGAGACCTCACACTGCGCGTAGCCATCGGCCACCGCCACCCAGCCCTTCGGGCCTTCGTAACGAACCCCGCACGAACCATGCCATATCTTCTTGTCCATGTCGCGTTCGAGCACCATCTTGATCCCGTTGGCAAACCGCGTCACCATCCCGTCGCCGCTATCGTTTGCCACGTACGTGTACTCGAGAGGCGACGTATCGGCCGCACCAATCGCCACTTGGCACTGGGCGAACGTATGCGCCCCCCATTCGCCAATGCAACTGGTGTGGAAGTCATAGTGATTCCGCCAGCCACCACGCGTGTAGGTCTCGTTGTAAGGCCGCCACGGACACGGGCCCAGCCACGCATCCCAATCCACCTCTCGCTCCGGGCGAGGCTCCTGCGCCTCCAGCCAGTCATGCCGCATCTCCGCCGCGTCCCACGGCGCGATGTGGGCGCGAACGGTATGCACGTCGCCCAGGTACCCCAGCCGCAGCAACTCGTTGGCAAACGTGAAGTTCCCCTCGCTCAGCCGCTGCGTGCCCGTCTGGTACACGCGCCGATAACGCTTCGCCGTCGCCACCACCCCCTGCCCCTCGGCCATGGTCATGCACGAAGGCTTCTCCGTGTAAACGTCCTTCCCCGCCCGCATCGCAAGCGTCGACGCCAGCGCGTGCCACCGGTCCCCCGTCGCGATCAGAACCGCATCGATATCCGTCCGCGTCGCCAGAAACTCGCGGATCTCCGGATACGTCTTGCAGTCGCTGTTGCCGTACCGTTGGTCCACAACCTGCTTGACCCGCTCGGCGTTGGCCTTCTGGGCGTCGCAGATCGCCACAAACTGCACGTCCGACTCGGGCAGCATCCAGTTCAGGTCGTGCATGCCGCGACCTCGGATGCCAATCCCGCCCAAAATGATTCGTTCGCTGGGCGGCACCGCGCCGTTTCGACCAAACACAGATGCCGGCACAACGGCAGGCACCGCCACCAACGCCGCCGTCCGTCTCAGGAAGGCGCGGCGCGATACACTCGATGGTTTCTCAGACATGGCAGGTTCCTCGCAGATTCAGTAGGTTGCGTTCATCCCATACTTCAGACCCGGCGCCTTGGAGCGCCGGCCCTTCACCTCCCCTCCACACGAAGGAGCGACTCAGATCTCGGAGCGCTCCTTCGTGTCAAGGTATTGCCTCTCGGCCCAGACTCAACCAACCTTCAAGTCGGGATTGTCCGGACCGAAGTGTTTCAACATCACGATCGGATCGGCCTTTGAAGGATTGGTGATCGTAACACCCTCCTTCGCCGCCTTCTCACTCACGAAGTACTCGTCATACGTAAGCTGCCCATAGCGGATCATCGTCGGCGTCTCGATATCCCAGACACCCATCGTGCCGTGACCCTGCATCATGATCATGCCATAGGCCCCGCTGTCCTTGATCGTCACCGTCTGGCCCGGCAGGACCGTCAATTCCTTCGCGCTAAACGCCGTCGACCGATAGCAGATCCAATTCTCGACATACCCCGCCGCCTCCATCTCCGCCACCGGCTTTGCCGGCTTCGGAGCCATGAAGCGGTTCTTCACGAAATTCGGATCGACATTCAGGTCCCAGTCGATCACCGAGAGCAACCAATCGACGTTGCCGCTCTTCGCCTCCGGCGTATCCTTCCACAGAAGCTCCTTCGGCACCACCTGATCGTGTGTGACATTCTCGTACATCGCAAACACATCCGACGCCTTCTGCGGCTCATACGTGCAAAGGCTCCCCGGAGCGTGCAGCACGCCAGGCGGCACATCCCACCCCGTCCCCGGATCGAGCCGATAGGCAGGCGCCAGAGACGTGATCGAATTGTCCCGACCCTCCGCCGCATCCGCCAAAGCCTTGCGCACCTGGTCCTTCGTCACACCCGGATAAAGCCCGAAGAACGTGTAGGGAAAATCGCCGCCGTGATTGTTCACCTGAGGCGGGAAGTAGTACGCCTCGGGCTTGCCAAGCTGACCGGTCAGTTTGGCGTGCTCGTCGCGATGGTGAATATGATGCGGCAAAGCGGCCTTGTTGTCGAAGAACTTCGAGTACATAGGCCACCGCTCGTGCTCCTTCCAGAGCCGCTCGCCAATGATCTCGCCCTTCAACTCACTAATCGCATCGCGAAGCAGGACCTGCTCCATCCTGCCCCCATCCTCCACGACGACGAAGCTCAACCCCTCGTTAGGCGAAGTCAGCGGACCGTTGTCGGCAGGCGTCGTCGAAGAGAACCACCGCTCATCCAAACCGCCCCGCTCACCACCCAACGCATAGTAATCATCCGGATGCAGCTTGATCCGCCGCCCGGGCACACAAAAAGAACGCGGCACCCACGTCGGCGTCAAACGCATAATACCTTTGCCCTGTTCCAGGGCCTTCTCTGCAATCGCTTTACTCGCCATGAACAACGTCCCCTTTTCTACGAATCATCGATCCCTGCCACTGATCAATCATCAATAATCAATCCCCTTAGACCTTCTCCCACTTACCCGCCTTCGCCGAGTTCAAAACCGCCTCGCAAACCTTCTGCGTCTCCAGCGCCTCTTTGAACGTCGGCGCCGCCGGCTCGCCCTTCGCCATACCCTCCAGGAAATCCGCCACCTGGTGCACAAACGTGTGCTCGTACCCGATCTGCAAGCCGGGCACCCACCACTTGTCCATGTAAGGCATGTCGCCGTCCGTGACATGCACCGAACGCCAGCCGCGCACGATCGAATCGTCGCCGTGATCGAAGTAGCTCAGCCGATGCAGATCGTGCAGGTCCCACGCAATCGAGGCCTTCTCGCCGTTGATCTCGAACGTGTAGAGCGCCTTGTGCCCCCGGGCATACCGCGTCGATTCGAAGTTGCCCAGCGACCCGTTATCGAACCGGCACAGGAACGTGCACGCATCGTCGATACCCACCGGCTCAACCTTATGCGTCTCCGCGTGCATCCGCTGCTTGACGAACGTCTCGGTCATCGCACATACCGAAGTGATCGGCCCGTTCTGCCACATCGCCGTATCGATGCAGTGCGCCAGAAGATCGCCCGTCACCCCCGAACCGGCCGCCTTCACATCCAGCCGCCACGTCGCATCGCCACCCTGCGGAACATCCGTCGAAATCGTCCAGTCTTGCAGGAAGTTCGCGCGATAATGGAAGATCCGACCCAGACGACCTTCGTCGATAAGCTGCTTCGCCAGCGTCACCGCCGGGACCCGACGATAGTTGAACGAAACCAGGTTAGGCACACCCGCCTTCTCCACCGCGTCAACCATCGTCTGCGCCTCCGCCACGTTCAAAGCCAGAGGCTTCTCGCAACAGATGGCCTTGCCCGCCGCCGCACACGCAATGGCGATCTCCGCATGCACGTTGTTCGGCACGCAGATGTCCACCACGTCGATGTCCTTGTCCTCCACCACTTCCTTCCACTTCGTGGTATACGACGCATAACCCCACTTCTCGGCAAACGCCTTCGCCTGGTCCGCCTCCAAACCGCACACCGTCTTCAAAACCGGCTCGTACGGAATGTCAAAGAAATTGCTCACTTTGCGATAGGCGTTCGAGTGGGTCCTGCCCATGAAACCATAACCGATAAGCCCCACGTTCAGTTTCTTCTTTGCCATGACGTCATCTCCCCGATGATTCCACTATTTCGTTTTCCATTCTCGATCGTTCCGCGGTTCAACGAAACGCGACCCTAAGCCTTCCACCCGTGCGCCGCCCGTACCTTCAGCATCACATCGAGGATCGCGTTCCACGTCTTCGGCGATTCGAGCGTCGCGTTCGGGAACATGCACCCGTCCCAGCAGATATGCTCGATACCGCGCGACGCCGCGTCCTTGAGCCAATAGCCCGCGCAGCGCACGATGTCGAGCTTGCCGTTCGGATCGCCCGCCGGGCAGTGCTTGCCCGTCTTGTCGTGCGAACCGGCCCCGTGCACCTCGCCGTCGTTCTGCGCCACGTGGAAATCGATCGTCCACGGCCGCAGTTTGTCCACCATTTTCTCGTACGCGGCGTAGAACTCCTCCTCCGAATAGCCCTCCTTCAGCAGCGCATGCTCCGGAGCATTGTAGCCCATCAGGAACAGGTACGTGTGCGCCATATCCGCCTGGAAACCCAGCGTCTCGGGCATCCCCACGGCCTCCAGCAAGTCGAGCATGTCCTTCCAACTGTGCAGGCCCGCCCAGCAAATCTCACCCTCGGCCGCCAACCGCTCGCCGTGATCGGCCGCGATCTTCGCCGCCTCTCGGAACGTCTCGGCGATCTTCGCCGTATTCCCCTTCGGGTCCTCACGCCACTTCTCGACGCCGAACTCGGCCGAATCGATCCGGATCACGCCATACTTCCGCACGCCGTGCGCGTTAAACACCGCAGCGATCCGGCACGCCATCCGCACCGCATCGAGGAACTTCTCACGCGCCGCCGCATCACCCATCGCCGTATCGCCAACCGTGCCGCCCCAAACCGGCGCCACCAGCGAGCCCACATTGAAACCATACCCCGCAATCAGGTCGGCGATTTTCTTCAGTTCGTCGTCGCTGGCATTCGGGTCCGTGTGTGGCAGGAACAGAAAGTAGTCGATCCCGTCGAACTTCTGACCGTCCACCTCCGCCGCCGCCGTCAGTTCGAGCATCCGTTCCAGACTGATCGGAGGCTCCTGGCCCTCGTCAGTGCCTTTGCCCACCAGGCCGGGCCACATCGCATTGTGAAGTTTAGGGAGATCCGAACTCATTGATAGCTCCTTTCCCGCTCGGTAGCGTGGGGACTGCCCCACGCCGTCATACCACGGAGGGTGGGACTTGCCCCACCGTCTCATTCCGTCTCAGTTGGATGTCAAGCCGCTGCTTCCCATTTCTCCTTCATCATCTTCAGGCCCTCGCCGTAACACTCCTCGGCACTGGCCGAAAGATCACGCCAGACACACGTCGTCGCCGCCAGCTCAGGCAAGCTCCGCCCGAACGCCTCGATCGTCAGCCACTGATCGTAACCGCCCTGGCGCAACGCCTTGAAGATATCACCGAACGCCACGTGGCCCTTGCCCGGTGTCCCACGGTCGTTCTCCGAAACATGCACGTGACGAATCATGTCCAGGTTCCTCGGAATGCAGCCGATCGGGTCCTTCTCTTCGATGTTGGCGTGGAACGCATCATACATCACCCCGAAGTTGGGATGATTCACCTGCTTGGCGTAAGCCGCACCGTCATCGACGGTGTTCAGGAAGTAGCACTCGAATCGATTCAAGCACTCCACCGCCAGCACCACACCCGCCTTCTTTGCGTAGTCGGCCACCTCCCGGTGCACCTCCACACCACGCGCCTTCTCGTCCGCGGTCGGCGGCACACCGCTGAACGTCCCCAGCGGCTGATAGAACGGACCGCACAGCACCTCCGCCTCCAGCGCCTCGCAGCAGTCGATCACCCACTTGAGGTACTCGACGCCGCCCTTGCGATGGTTCGGATCGGCGCTGATCGGATTGTGCTCCTCATCCGGCATCACCGTGCACGCCGTGCAACCCAGGCCGTTGTCCTTCAACGCCTGACCCACCTTCTTGTAATCCGCCACGTCGCCGCTGAACAGCGGGATCTCGGCGCCGTCGTAACCGGCCGCCTGGAGTGTCTCCAAAATCCCGAAATGCTCCTCAGTGACAACGGGGGTCCAGAGTAAGAGATTGATTCCTGTCTTCATGAGTGCCCTCGACAAAGATTTGCAGTGCTGGCCATAGCATTTCCGTTCCGGTGTCGGCGTTCGGTCGGGCCGGACCCGAACACACGATGTGGATTGGATCGCGTCGGTCCACGCGATTCACCACCCCTTCTAATCCCACCAACACCCTCTGTCAACGCTTTTTTGCCACCCCCATGCGTCCCATCTACTCCACACAGTAGGCGAATAGATCTGCCCTCCGCACACGGAAACGCAACCGCACAGGCCGATCCTTGGGAAGACGCCGGTGCCGCCCCCACCGGACCTCTCCCCGCACGCAATCCCCTCGCAACGCCACACAGTCGGCCTCGCCATAGCCCGCCAACGCCGCCCCGTCACTGTCCAGCACAGCCGCCACGACCAAGCCGTTCGATGCGTCGGTGTTGATCAACAGTCGATCCCCCTCCGGACGCAGCGTCACCGTCTCCACGAACCCGCCGGCCTCACCCGCACGCAAAGAACACCAGCCGTCCAAACGCCACACCGCCCGCGCAATGCTGATTTCCTTCTTGGGCAAATACCCACCATGCGTAGTGGTGATTGCCGAGTAATACATCCACACTTCGTCATCGGTCACGATCGGCTGGTTGGTCACCCCCAGGATGCAGCCGGCATCATACGCGTGCGGACCGTTCTCAATCACAGGCGACCGATCCTCGCACTGCTCCCATTCCCGCCCGTCCCGACTGTGTACCAACTGAACGTCAATCGGCCCGTCCTGACCGCTCTGGCTCGGCCCCTTCTCCGCAGGCGCGCCCATGTGACGAAAGTGCGTCACCAGACCAAGCCATTGGCTACCGTACCGAAAGGCCGACATATTGTAGAAATGCGAGTGCTGCCCCCCCGCCGCCTGCGTCTGACGATCGTCGATCGCATCCGGTGCCATGACCAACCGCGACGTGCTCCATTCCTGCATGTCCTTGCTCACCGCCAGATACACCAGCCGTCGCGTCACGCCACGGTACTCGTGCGACCGTTTGTGAAAAGCGAGGTACTCATCCGCCTCCGCGTCGTAGGCCAGCGTGCACGTGTCGCCCCCGGACACCACCGGGTTCTTCGCATAGAACTGCCAATGCAGGCCGTCGCCCGAATACGCCGCCCAGCAACCCCGTCCACCCCCGCCCCGATGCCCCAGCAGCTTGTATCGCCTCGCCGGATCCTCGGGGTCGGGGTCCTCCACAACACTGGGGCTCTCAATGTTCAAGTCCAGCAGGTTGTTGGCCGTTGACCCTTCGTATGCCACCAACCCGAGGTCGGGACGCCCCCAGGCAATACCGTCCTCAGACGTGGCATACAGCAAGCGCCCCTGGGTGCCGTTGTACCACAAACGATAGCCCGACCCGTCCTCTTGCCGTAGCGCTGTGCCGTAGACATAAATGCGCCGGTCGATGTCGGTCCGCTCCCACGGCTCGTCCGCCCTCAGCACCGGATGATCCAGCTTCTCGCACGCGTGGACCCTCCGCAACACACCCGCTCGCCGCGCCACGAGGACGTCGTCCACGAACAACTGCACCTCAGGCCCGATCGCCACGGCCTCGCTCCCAACCGCCCCGCCGCACGACAACAGAACCACCGCCATCAAAACCACGCCCTGCCTGCCCCTATGTCGCATTCCTTCGTTCTCCCACCATCCATTCCAGAATCCCCCTCCCCAGCCTATCGGCCCCTTCTCTCCCGGTCAACACGCCGGTCGGCCCAAAGACAACGTGCAAACCATGACATACCCCGCTATAATGATCCCCGCCCAACAACGGGTGACAGCGTCAAAGCTTGGCCTCCAGCGAAGTCGAACGGGCGAAGCTTGGCGATGGTCAGACGATAGCCGCTGACAAAAGGAGGTAAGTACCATGACCAAGTCCGTAGCATACCTGTGCATCCTGATGCTCATCGTCGTCACCAGTCTCGCAAGCGATGTCACCGCAGACCAACGCTGGATCCAATTCGAAGGCAAATCCGGCCCCGGCCAGGGCAAGCACATCGTCCTCGTCTCCGGCGACGAGGAATACCGCTCCGAAGAATCCATCCCCATGCTCGCCAAGATCCTCGCCGTCCATCACGGCTTCAAGTGCACCGTCCTCTTTGCCATCGACGAAGCCACCGGCCAGATCAATCCCCTCATCCTCGACAACATCCCCGGCCTCGAGATGCTCAAGGACGCCGACCTCATGGTCATGTTCCTCCGCTTCCGTGAGCTGCCCGACGATAAGATGAAGCTCATCATCGACTACACCAATTCAGGCAAACCCATCATCGCCCTGCGCACCTCCACCCACCCGTTCTTCTACAAGAAGAACATGGACAGCCCCTACGCCAAGTACACCTG
>Ga0272442_10002455_pt1 | contig 26838 bp, 25 predicted proteins | sample SSMForm2O_FD_200262 | JGI IMG/M metagenome (GOLD analysis project Ga0272442, IMG submission 200262) | Marine sediment archaeal communities from Little Sippewissett salt marsh, Falmouth, MA, United States - SSM-Form-2O | ecosystem: Environmental > Aquatic > Marine > Wetlands > Sediment ... | reverse complement strand
CTGCTTACACCGCGGGTCCGCGAAGGGCACGATTTTGCGGGCGGCATCAAGGCCACCATTGATCCGGACAAGTGCACCGCTTGCGGCAAATGCTCCGAGGCGTGCCATTTCAGCGCCATTCGAAACGACGGTCCGGCGAACAGTAATCACAGCTCAACTTACCGCATCGAGGCTCTGGCATGCGAGGGGTGCGGTCTCTGTCCTCTGGTATGCCCGGTAGGCGCCATCCAGAGCGAAAAGAACATAACAGGCCGTTGGTACGTATCGGAAACGAATTGCGGCCCCATGGTTCATGCCCGGCTCGGCATTGCAGAGGAAAACTCCGGACGCCTCGTCACACAGGTTCGGAACCGGGCCGGTCAGCTTGCCAATGAGTTGAAGCAGGAGCTCGTACTCGGTGACGGCCCCCCCGGAACGGGATGTCCGGTCATCGCCTCAGTATCGGGAGCTGACCTCGTGCTGATTGTAACCGAACCCACGGTATCCGGAGTGCACGACATGGAACGGGTTATGAACCTGGCGGCTCATTTTGACGTGCCGGCGCTGGTGGTAATAAACAAGGCCGATCTGAACGACAACCAGGCGCATCGCATCGAAGAGATTGCCGCGAAAAATGGATCGCGGGTAGTCGGCCGTATTCCTTTCGATCCAGCCGTGAACAACGCTTTGATGGCAGGCAAGACAGTTGTGGAATACGGCGGTGGGCCGGCGGAACAGGCGATACGGCTCGTCTGGGAAAGACTACTGGGAGAGCCGGCAATCGCAAAGTAAAGGAACGTCAACGGAGGAGTAGCGTGAAGATAGCGGTCACGGCAAAAGGAAATACCCTCGAAGACCAGGTGGATCCCCGGTTTGGACGATGCCCATACTTCCTGGTCGTCGATACCGAAACCATGGATTTCAAAGCCATCGAGAACGCCAATTCGGCCTTGGGCGGAGGCGCGGGCATTCAGTCGGGGCAGTTGATGGCAGAACATGACGTGGAGTTTGTTCTCACCGGTAACTGCGGACCGAACGCCTTCCAGACATTGGAAGCGGCAGGCATTCAGGTGATCGTCGGCGTCTCCGGTACTTCGCGCAGAGCCGTGGAACAGTTCAGATCAGGAGCCCTGTCAACGAGCTCAGATGCGAATGTGAGAAGCCATTTTGGAATGAACGCAACCGGGGCACAATCCTCCGGGCAGAACATGCAGATGCAGGGCGGTAAGCGGGGCGCCGGCCGCGGCATGGGCGGCGCGGCTCTGACCCCTGCCGTGACCGGCCAACCCTTGCTTGAATCACTCAAGGCCCAGGCCCAGGCAATGGAAGAACAGCTCGAGACAATCAGGAAACAGATTGATGAAGCACGACACGACTCCACGCCGACAGGGCTCGTAGCCGTCGTGGATTTGGAGAAGTGCATCGCATGCGGGACCTGTCAAAAGGCCTGTCCCACCGCGGCCATTGCCATTAACAAAGGAGCTAGCGTCGATCCCGCCAAATGTAACGGATGCAGCCGTTGTGTTACGGAATGTCCACAGGGCGCAATTTCTTTACACAAGGCAGTATAGCAGAAGAACGAAAGAAAGAGGAACGGTAATGGCAGCTAGTGTTGACAAGGACAAATGCACAGGATGCGGGCTTTGTGTTGAGGCATGCCCCGTGGAAGCCATCTCTCTGGAGAACGATAAAGCGAAAATCGACGAAGATACATGCGTAGACTGCGGCGCGTGCGCAAGCGAGTGCCCGAATGAAGCCATCAGTGTCGAGTAACAACCCAAGGCTGCCGGTGGCCACAACTAGAGAAGACCATCGGTCCGGTCGAAGGTGCGGGTCGCAACTGAAGGCAGGATACTCTCACGCTCTCAATAATGATTCCGCCTTCCGCAGCACCTGCACCTGTGACCTGCAACTTTCACTGCTACCATGTTTGGTCGAGCGCGAGAACTTCTTGTTTTCTATCATCATGAGGTCGTCTGATTAAGGCAATAACGACATCCGCGATCCCCGAGACAAGAGTTCGGAGACCGTCTTCCCGGCCGGCTATCGCCTCACCACGATCGCCTTCTGACCTGTTACCTCCCCCCCGAACGGTCCCGCGTCGAGCAGAATCTCGGCTCTGTAGACTCCGTAGTCGATTTCCGGCAACACCATCTCTCTCGGGATATTCCACGAATACCCGCATAGCCCTCCTCACCCATATTCCATAGGGCCCTGCGAGACAACCACTCCCTCCACATCGGAAATGGTCACGTGGGGCTGCATGCGAGTTTGTGCAGGCGATATGTTCCGGTAGCGTTCCCCGCCTGCGCCGGTAACTCCGGGGAACAGGCACAGGCCGGTACCCGGTCTCGGCCACTTGTTTACGGTGGGTCTGAACTTGAGGGCACCACCCAGTCGCAAAGTCGCCACGCCCCCTTTCCTGACTTTCAGGGGCCCACCCAGACTGAACGCACACTTCCACAGTCTCTTGTCTTCATCTCTCAGGAATGCCTTTGCACGCGTGACTCGGTAGTCCGATTCGGGCAGTGAGAGCACGGATTCATGACCCATGTCCAACACGAACCCGTACCCATCATCGCTGAGCAATTCTATCCGCCCGCCGCTCATTGTTGAGCTGCCCGGCCAATCGCACCGGATATCGAGCTCGCCGAGGCTCGGATTGCACCGCTTGAACCTGACGTTTCTCGCGCCAGGATCGGCATGGACCTCCAACCAGATCTTGCCGTCAAGGCTCAAGAACCGGCTCAGCGGCAACTCCTCCGTGGTGCGATCCAGTTTGGAGTCACCGTTGAAATCAATTCGCAGCCGATCACAGCAGTAATCGTTAAAACATCCATTCGCGCGCCCCTTCTCGCCGGACGAATCATAGATGCCAACCAACACATTCTTCGAGCCCAGCGGGATGCGACCGGCCATGTGCTGACAAACGTGACATGCTACCGACCAGAAAGCCCTCCCAGTGTCTCTTCGGTGCTGCCTGCGAAACTCCAGCTTCACGCTCACCAAACGCTTGGTCCCATCCGCGTAGGAAACCTGGATGTCAACAGGATCCATATGCGGAAAGGACCCGCGCTCCAAACGAGCATGAAACACCGGGTCGTCAAGCAAGCTGTTGTTTCCATTGACGTCCAGGTGAATGCCGTGAATACGACCAGCGATCCCAACACCCCCGTCAATCACGCCGATTACCGGCGCGTTCGTGCCATTGCCCAAAGGGAGCTCCATGTAGAGGGGCTCACCCCCATGGTATTCCGGCTCTCCCCGCAGGGCTGCCGGCTTCGCCGTGCCGATCCTGGCTTCCATCCAACCTGCCCGGAAAGCCGCCTCGCCCTGCGCGGGCTCCAACGCCCCGGCGACCCGCGCCAGCAACAGCACCGTCAAGGCAACTGGGCGCATCGCCGTGGCGCGGCCCCTTCCCCTTCCGGCTCTACTCCATGTACCAGCAACTGCCTTCACTTCGCGTCATCCGCTGTTCCGTTATTCCGATGCTTATTCAGATGCAGGTCCCGCAGAACCGTTCCCGCTGAGCGCATTGACCCTTGCGCGTGCCATCTTCCGCAACTCCGCTGCATATGGGTGCTCCGTCTGCTCACGCAAAATCATTGCATATTCCGCCAACGCCTCGCCTTTACGTCCAAGCTGTTCCAGCAGCTTGCCGCAACGGTAGCGGGCCAGTATAAGCCTCGTCGCCGCGAGCCCCGCCTTCCGGTCCGCAATACAACTCTTGTAGGCCCCAAGAGCTTCCTCCAGGCAACCGGCTTTCTGAAGCGCGCTTGCCAAACGGTAGTAGTCCAGTGCTCTGGACTTCCCACCCTCCGATACGTCCGGAACACGCTTCAACAGCTCCACGGCCTGCATCCTGAAAGCTTTTGAGATCTCAGCACGATTCAGCCGCTCTACATAGATGTCTGAAATCGCCAGCAGCGCCTGTCCCGCAAATGCTGAATCAGGGTAGCGGTCCACCAGGAACCTGTAGCCGGCCAGCGCCTCCTGCCAGTTCGCCTTGTCTGCCATGCGATCCGCCTGCATCATTATCCGTGACCCTTGCCGAGTCGGAAGCGCCGCTTTCCCAGCGTCGCCGCGAAGCACTCCCTGAACCATGGCAATCGTGGTCAGTATTCCTTTCCGCCAGTCTGCATCTTTCACCTCGTCCGCCTCCTGCCTGAGAACCTTCAAGGCCCTGTCATATTCGCCGGAATGCAGTGCTGTCAATGCGGCATCAAAACGCTTCACACGCTCGATCCTGCGCACCAGGCGCGAGCGCGAGGGAACGGCGGAATCGACAAGCTTCAGCGTACTGTCGATCTCCATTGTTCCATCGAAACCACAGTTCGCCACCCTCCCCCGGTACGTAGCGGTAATGTGCCATTCCTTCCTTAGCCAGTGTCCTCCACCGATATCGAACCAACCCTCGGAAGTTCCCTTGACGGCCATATCGGGGCGCCAGATGTCGGGCCGCCACGTTACGTGCGACCGGCCCTCCCCGGAGGTAAACTTGCTCGTAATGACCGCGCAACGTTTGCCCTGACTCACAACAATATCGGAAAGGCAACTAACCGCCCACCCTTCCTGCCTCACTCCCGGCAGGGGAATCAGGACTTTGCCCTCCCATTGCTCTCGCTTGTCAATAATGTTGGTTGGAAAAGCAGCACAAACCTGCGCTGTCTCGCCTATCTGATCGATCTGTTGCCGTAACCGCTGCAGGCTGTTGGTCAAAACAACGGCTTTCCTGCGTATGGATACGCCGTTGTGCCCAACACGATATGCCGCAACCCACGACTGCTTGTCCACAATCTCGTTGACGCGTTCCGCGCCCGACCACACTCGCGAAATTCCCCTACCCACAGAGCCGAGAAGCAGCTGCCCCGTTCTTCGATCCGTTCCGGCAACAATCTGCACCAGGCGGCCGGATAACTCCGTGGAGTATTTCAGGCAGTCTCCTCGCTCGTCGGCCATCTTCTGCTTCAGAGCGGCCCGGATACTGTATGTGCGCTCAACGCCTTCCCCCATCCCCAAGCGCAATCGCACGCCATCCGAGCCGATCGCGGGCAGCAACGCAACTCCGGTCAAACCACATGCCAGCAACCCCCCGCCGAACCGCTTACCCAATCGGAATTTCAGCATCGACCATCCCCTCCTGCAGATCCAGAAACAAGCATAGGTCACGCCAAATGTCCTGTAACCAACGCAACATGCTCCGCCACAGTGGCTTGCGTTTCCAACGACGACCAGGCCGAGCGACACCATCACTGTGGCAAATTGCACTACGACGCCCCAAGACACAGGTATATTGCGATGCCGGCTATAGCCAGTCTCCGTCGCGGGGTTTTGCTTTGCGTAACCGCCCCCAGATTGCTAGCCTGGTCTATTCATCACCTTCGTAACGAGAATGTGCAGGTTGCGTGAGATGTGCATTCGCACTAGACGTTGATGAATAGATCAGGCTAGCTTGGGATTTGCATGCTTTTCCATGAAAGGGGGTGATGCAATGGCACTGGCTGAATATACGCGCAGGTGACTCTCCTGTTCGGCAGGACATGCCGGGTGTATGTCCGAGAACAGGAATTGTGCGGGAAGAGACTGTGTGCCGTTGCGGCATCCTCTTCTATCGGATCACCGCTAGGCTGCACGTCCCACCCGCCAACCGTATCCCGTCCCTCACCGGTGATATACAGTCGCACCGGTAGGTCCGTACTGGTTATTCTCAAGGAGCTTATGCATGATAAAGCTACTCAGAAACTGTCTGGTATTGAACCTTCTTTTGGGGAACATCGCCTCCGCACAAGCCGCGGAGCCGCACACGGATCCATGGACAGGTAAATACCCCATGAGTTTTTTCAACCGTATGCGCACGGCAAATACCGTGGGACATAACAAGCTGTCGATAGCGGTCAAACTGCTTTCCGCTGAAGCGGACGAGATCTACAGCAACGGCACCTATTGTGACCTGCCAGACGGTTCCCGTAACGACGTGCTGAAAACCGTCACGACTTTCAAGTACGGTTGGGCAAGAGACCACCACCTGGCCGTCGGAATCCCATACTTGTGGGTCGACTCCGAGGGCAGCTCGTCCGTGGTGGAATCCGACGGGCTCGCGAATATCTTTGTCTTCGAGAAATGGCGATGCTTGTCGGAAAGCAGGCAACGCCCTGCCATGGCCTTCGACATCTGGTACTACCTGCCCACGGGAGACCAGGCCCGGAAACGCGGAACCGACCAGTCCTCCATAAAACTCTCCATGGAAATGTCGAAAGCCTGGAAACACGTGAACCTGCACTTAATGCCCGGTTTCTCGTGGAACGTTGACGGCGGGTGCGACATCGGAACTCTCGACCTCGGCATCCTGTGCCCGGTCCACAGGCGCCTTCTCCTCGGAGGCGAGTACAACTACACAAACAAGGAAGACAAGCACAAAGGCGAATGCCAGGACCTGGTACCCGGCCTGATCTGGAAGCCGTTCAAGGGCGCCTCCGTCAAGCTCGGAGCAGTCGTCAATCTCGAATCCGATATGAAATACCGGGACGATGTCGGCTTCGTGGCCAAGATGTTCTACAAGCTGTCTTTCTAACCGAACAACAGGAGAGATCATGAACAAGCAACTCATTTGCGCCGGCGCACTCGCGGCAACGGCATTGCTTATGCCCGATCCGGTCGCTGCCGGCGCCTCACCCCACATAAGGGTGGGACACGTCGGACACGACCATCACCTGGCCCTGTTCGTTGCTGCCGACCATTCGGCCCGATCGGCGGGAAAAGCCGGGTTCCTGATGAGACCCGTCAAGAAACACAAGCTCTACGAGCTCTTGAAAGGCAAGCGCAAGCTGGCCACGGTAGAGCTTATCAAGGTTGGCGGCGGCTCCAAAATGCCCACCGCTCTCGCCCAGGGAGTCATAGATGTCGGGTTGGGCGGCACCGCCCCCGTACTCGCAGCAGTGGACAAGGGCGCTCCCCTGAGACTGATTGCTCCCCTTCACAACAAGGGGGATATGTTTGTGCTGGCGCCAACCTTCCCCGCCGATACGTGGCAGGAATTCGTGGAGAAAGCGCGCAAGGCTCAAGAACCGATCCGGATCGGCTACAAGAGCCCGGTGGCCGTCGCCAAGGTAATATTCGAAGAGGCCCTGAAACATGAAGGACTCACGTTCTCGGGCAACGTGTCGGACAGAAATGTCAATGTCCGGATGATCAACGTCAAGGGCGGCGGCAAGCTCAACGCCTCACTCGCGGCGGGCCTCGTCGACGGCTATGCCGGCAATAACCCGTTCCCGGCCATAGGCGAGGAGAAAAAGATTCTCAAGATCGTGATCGACATCGAGGATCTGCCTCCGCGGAAATTCAAGAACCACCCGTGCTGCTGTGTTGCCGCGAACAACAAGGCCACAGAAACGAAAAAGGAAATCATCACTGCATTGCTCGTACTTCTAATACAAGGCACGGAACTCATCAACCGCGACATCGACATAGCCGCGACATCAGCAGCGGAATGGATAGGAACCACCGAAAAGGTTGAGAAAAGAAGCATACCCACAAGCGGCTATTCGATGGCTGCCTCGAAGGAATGGCACGAACAGATGAAGGTGTGGCTCGCGGCCATGAATGAGCTCGGCATCTTCTCGGGCAAGCTCAAGAACCTCGACGAGAAACGCGTGGCCGCCATTGCCTGCGACCTGGCTCTTCTCCGAGAAGCCTGGAAACATGTTGAAGACTGACACACAAAAAACGCGGCGGTGGCGCATTCGCCCCAGGTTCATCGGCTGGACGATTGTTCTGCCGTTCCTTGCAGTCGTCTGGGAAATGTCCGCTCGTCAATTGGGCCAGCCCTGGATACTGCCGACTGCCTCCGGCGTGGCTATGCGATTGCTGCACCCCTTCCTGGACCATTACCACCAGGGTTCGCTTGCCGGGAATGCGCTCGTCAGCTTCGTACGTGTGTCCATCGGCTTCCTCGCGGCAGCCGCTATCGGCGTCCCGCTGGGCATCCTGATGGGCGCCAATCGAATGGTCCGCGGCCTGTTGGAACCGATAATAGAGTTGCTTCGCCCGCTCTGTCCAATTGCGTGGATACCCTTCGCCATAGCCGTCTTCAGGCTCAAAACTCTCCCGCAGCTCTTCGGGGTGCCGTTTACAGACACGGTGCTTGACCAGGTTCAGATGGGAATGGTCTTCGTCCTGTTCTGGGGTGCTTTCTTCCCTATCGTAGTCAACACCCTGGACGGGGTGTCGGGCGTGCGCCGGAACTACCTGCGGCTTGCCTGGACACTTGGCGCGGGCCGTTGCCGACAGTTCTTCCACGTGTACTTGCCGGCAGCGCTCCCGATGATTCTCACGGGCCTTCGACAGGGGATCGGGCTGTGCTGGTTTGTGATCATCGCCGCCGAAATGCTGCCGGGCGCCGACAGCGGAATAGGATACCTGCTGATGTACGCATCCGATCAGTCCGGAATGGATATCGTAATCGCCGCAATGATAGTCATCGCGGCCATTGGCGCCTCGCTCAACGCCCTCATGCTTTACGGTACTTCTCCCCTCGTACGTTGGCACGGAAAGGAGCTGTGAACGTGGCATCACCGGTGCTTAGCCTTCAGAACGTAACCAAAGCCTACCAGAGCGAGGCCGGCCGGCAGGTCCCGGCCCTGGATGGAGTATCTCTGACCGTCGATGAAGGCGAATTCGTTTCGCTCACCGGCCCCACCGGGTGCGGCAAAACCACGCTGCTGAACATCGTTGCCGGACTGGACACTCCCGACAGCGGTGAGGTCGTACTCGGCCCCGATCTTCGCCCGGGCGGCAATATGCCGTGTGTTTTCCAGCACTACACACTTTTTCCCTGGCGTTCGCTCCTGGAAAACGTTGCTTTCGGCCTTGAAATGTGCGGGACCCCGAAATCCGAAAGGGAATCCATACCGCCAAAACTCCTGGAACAGGTCGGGCTACAGGGCTTCGAGAACGCTTATCCGCACGAGCTGTCCGGCGGCATGCGCCAGCGCGCGGCTATCGCGCAGGCGCTCGCAATAAATCCCAGGATGCTGCTGATGGATGAACCGTTCGGCGCTGTCGATGACACTACCCGCCTGGAGCTCCAGGCGGTACTTGCCCGGCTTTGGAACGATCAACGCATTACCATCCTGTTCGTCACGCACAACATCGACGAGGCAATAACCCTTGGCGACCGCGTCATCGTCTTCTCCCCCCATCCGGCCAGGCTTGCGGCCGACATCCCGATTGAGCTGCCGCGTCCGCGTGATCCGAATGGCCCCGGGTTCATGGAATGCTTCGCGAAGGTCCGATCCGCCCTGAAGCACTCTTCCTGACGGTATTCCGGGCCTCCGCACCTCGATCGACGGCAAGCTCAGAACTCAACCTGCCTCTGAGGTCGATCATATCCGGAGAAAAAGTATCCCGCGGCCTGGAACCATCAAGGCGCATCTCCAACCCTATGGTCCCGGGCCCTGGAGTCAGCACCAGTATCCTGTCGGCAAGCATCAGTGCTTCCTCTATGCTGTGGGTAACGAACACTACCGTCTTTCTGCGGTGCTCCCAGATTCGGAGCAGCTCGGAGTCAAGCTGTGCACGTGTCTGCTCGTCCATGGCGCCGAACGGTTCATCCATCAGGAGAAGCTCCGGATCCATGACAAGAGTCCTGGCAATCGCGGCCTTCTTCTGCATGCCGCCGGATAACTCATGGACTCTCGCGCCCCCCAGTTCCCCGAGGCCCACTATCCGCAGGTACTCGTCCGTAATTTCACGACGGCGCTTCCGGTTCCATCCCTGCACCTTGAGCCCAAACTCAACGTTCTCCGCGACAGTCTTCCAGGGAAACAGGCTCAGTTCCTGGAACACCATGCCACGCTCGGGGGAAGGTCCGTCTATTTCTTCGCCCCGCACTCGAATTGTCCCCCGAGTCGGCCTTTCGAACCCTGCAATCATGTGCAGCAGCGTTGTCTTCCCACAGCCGTTTGCACCGATGATACATACGAATTCCTCCTGCCTCACCGAGAAAGTCAGATCGCGGACCGCTTCAACGCGGGTCCCCGAAACAGGATCCGTGAAGGTCTTCGTTACCCCGTCACAAGCCAGAAGCATCATGATTCCTTCCTCGACAGACCCATCCTGTGCATCGCCCATCCTTCAATCGCCGCGAAGAACACTTTCTCCACCAGCAGTCCGATACTGCAAATGATCATGATACAGACAAAAGCATCTCTGAACCTGAAGGACCACCTGGACTCGATAATGATGTAGCCCAAGCCCACCCCGGTGCCGACAATCATCTCCGCGGCCACCAGCACTCTCCAGGCGTTTGCCAAACCGATTCGAAGTCCGTTCAGAATAGACAGGATGCACGAAGGAACAACCACCTGAAAGAAAAGCCTGGCACTGCCCGCGCCCATCATACGAGCAGCCCACAGGTATTTCCGAGGAGTACTGCGAATTCCCACGGCAGCGCTTACCGCAACAGGCCCCACCGCCACCATGCCAACCATGAACACCGTGGAGGGGTTGCCCAGCCCGAAGAGCAACAACGCGATCGGGATCCACGCTATACCCGGAACAAGCTGGACGGCGTACACAACCGGCATCAGCACCCGGTACAACACGTTGGAGCTTCCTGCCAGGGCACCAATCCCAATGCCCGCAACCACAGCAGCCCCGTAACCCGACAACCACCTTCCAACACTTTGCCCGATATGAACCCAGATCGTCTTCTCGTAGATCAGGTCCCGAGCCGCCAGAAGCCTGCAAAGCGACGCCAGGCTCTCAAGCGGCCCGGGGAAAGGCGAGCCCTTTACTTCGACAACGTAAAATGAAGCCAGGCTCCAGGCACCAAGCAGGATCGCCGCGGATAAAGTCGCCTCGCCAATCCGAACCAAAACACGCCTGGTCCTGCAATGAAATGCCGAATCCCGCATATCTTCGTTACCCTATACGCTCAAACCCCCTCGATCCGGACCAGCGACAAGCTTCAGGCCGAATATCTGCACCGCATCCCAATCGCCTGCCTGCGCCCCGATCCTCAAGCACATCCCAAGGCCGGCAGCCATCTACTCCGAGCCACCGTCGCACTCCGGGCTTGGTTCCGATTGTTGTCCTTGACCCGGCAAAACGACCGGTCCGCCCGCGCACGTCTCGGCCCTCACCGCCGCAATGTACCTGCCGTCAACAATGCTGTCGATATCCGGGATGCGCTCAATCATCCCTTCGCCATACATGAAACGCGCGACAGTCTCCAGGCTCGTCCGGGACTCCTCGGACAAAGCTACACGGTAGAAATGACGGCTCATGGCATTTCGGACTATTTCCGGGTCCTCTCCAGTTGCCCGCGCCTGTATCGCAACCGCATCCTCGGTTCTCTCCTCAATGAATTCCTCCGCGCGCAAGAGCGCGCGCAACACGCCCCTTACCACGTCGGGATAATCCTCGGCGTATTCCCTCTTCACCGCAATCCCCATGGGAAAATTCGACCCGCACCCTGCCAACGTGGCAACCTCATGCGCAGCCACCTCGGCAAGCGCCTTCGAAGGCGTAGGTTCAGAACAACATAATGCCTGGATCTCGCCCGACCTCAACGCCACAACCATGTCGGCCGGCTTGATGTTGATCAGTTCCTCGTTCCGCTTCAGCGAAAGGCCGTTCGATTCGGCAAACCGCAACATCGCCGCCATGCATGAGGTCCCGAATTGAATTCCGATCTTCTTGTCCTCCAAGTCGGCGATGCAGCCTATGCCGGCATCGTTCCTGGCTATTATCCTGTCGCGTCCCGCCCCGCCGGCATGCGCGCATACCCACACATACGGGTGCCGCGACGCAAGAGCCGCGAAAGCCGCATCACCCATCTCGCCGAAGTCCGCATCCCCATACAGCAACGCCTCAACACACACCGGGCCGCTCGGGAAAACCCGGACCAGAACCCCCTCGTCCTCGAAATATCCGTTACGGTGAGCTATGATCGACAAGGCCGCGTTGCCCGGTCTCGCCTTGTATGCGTAAACGGGTTTGGGCCGCCCGGTGAGACTCTTGTGCGCATGTAGCGTCAGAAAAGCGATTAGCATCAGGCCCGACAGCAACAGGAGACACGTCACACGCATGAAGCGCCGTTTCTTTGCCTGTTGAACACGAGATTTCTCTTCTTCCGTATACAACCCACGCCTCCCCGCAACCCGGACTTTCCTCGATTACTATCCTATATATCTACATATCTATATATATTCAACAAAAACTTTACAGTTCCCGGAACATGATGTAGCAGCAGCCGAAGTCAAGTCCCCATCTGGTCGCGATTCTCGGGTTTATCCGGTAGACGACCTTCCGGCCCTCGCGCATGCATTCCACCAGGCCCGCCGGGCGCATCCTGCCGAGATGATGCGAAACCCGGTGCTGCACCAGCCCGGTCTTCCTGCATATCTCTCCCACATTGAGCGGACCGCCGGTCAGCGCCCGGATGATCTTGAGCCGGTTTGAATCACCCAGCACCTTCATCGCTTCCGCGCACTCAGCCGGCTCGCGGCACATCCCGTCCTTCGGCGTCTTAGCCGGTACCGGAGGACCGCAGCACAGCGTTTTCGCAGCTCTCCTTCGCCTGGCAGCACTCATCAACATCCCCCGTGAACATACTACACGATTCCGCCGGCCACGCAAACCCCTTATGTCATACAAGAGAGTTGCGCTCGATATGACGGGTATGCTATTCTCGGCACCTTATGAAGCGTCTGTTGGCAGCACTGGGCCTGGCATTGTTCGTCGTCAGCGTTATCCTGCTTCCCGCCGTGCACGGTGCACACGTGGACCACGGCAACAATCACGGACCGGGCACCTGCATAGTATGCTCCCTGTCAGCCACGGCAACAATCACGGCGTCCACGGTACCCTCCCCTGTCTTAATCCAAACGAAATGTAACACGGTAACCGCGGCGGTAGCAACCGTACCGGAGGTATCGGTGCCGCTCGAGCACCCGGCACGCGCCCCCCCCGCAACTTAAACACGCGTGTCCATTACCACTTCCCGTCGCGGACAACATCCGCGGCCGATAATTCGTTGCTCTTATCCAACCCAAGGAGGATACTTTCCATGCGTCAGATATCACCTGCTTTCATAATGTCGGCCGCCCTGATCCAGGCGTGCGTTGCTCTCCACTGCCCGGCCCAGGACGCGGGATCCGCCGAGGCCGTCAGGGAAGCCGCCCGGCGCCTGGCCGAACAGGAGCCGGTCACGACAACAACGGACTCCGACTTCACTTCGGGCGCACTCGGACTCCAGCGCCTGAACCCCGAAATCAGCGTCACCGGCGACATACTCTGGTCATACACGGACGATACACAGGAAACAGACGGTTCATCCGACTTCACATTGCGCGGACTGGGCCTCCACTTCGAGGCATACCTGGACCCCTTCACCAAGTTCAAGGCGGCCGCGTCCATGTCGGAAGACCACAGCCACCTCGGCGAAGCCTATATGACCCGTTTCGGCCTTCTGCCGAACATCAACGTTACACTGGGTAAGTTCCGCCAGCAGTTCGGAATCGTGAACCGCTGGCATAAACACGGGCTTGACCAGGTCGATTTCCCCATGCCGCTGCGCATGATCTTCGGCAACGGCGGCCTCAACCAGACCGGCGCGTCCATTGACTGGACGATACCGACGGTCGCGGGTTTCTCGCACGAGCTCACGGCCCAGTTTACCGATGGTGAAAATCCGTGCGTTTTCGGCCAAAACACCGACAAACAACCCGCCGGCCTGCTGCACTACAAGCTGTTCCGTGACCTGACCGATTCGACATACGCCGAACTCGGCCTGTCCGGCCTGGCGGGAAGGAACAATGAATGGGCCGTCATGGATACAACCGTCGACCAGGGCCGGAACGTAGCCGTCTACGGCGTCGACTTCACCGTCCTGTGGGAACCTACCGACAGGATGCGCTACCGCAACCTGACCTGGCGGACCGAGGCATACTCCCTGGATAAAGACGTGCTCGCGTCCAACGGTTCCGGCGAAGACAATATCCAGGCATGGGGCGCCTACACGTACGTGGAAAGCAAGGTGTCCCGAACTCTCATTCTCGGCATCCGGGGCGACTACTTCGAGCCCGACACCAAGCCGTACGCCGACTCAGTGGTCGCCTCCTTCGCGCCGCACGCAGTCACCGAAGAAGGCGCAAGCCGCTGGCAGGTGGCCCCGTATGTCACGTGGTACCAGAGCCCGTTCGTGCACTTCCGTGCCGAGTATGACCACTCGGACGGCGAAGGAACCGGCCCCGAGGAACACCGCGTCTGGCTGCAGTGCATCTTCGCCGCCGGACCGCATAAGCACGAGAGGTACTGACGGCGCGAGACCGCCTTCAATGATTGATGTTTCCATGGTTCATATTTGATATAGAGATATTCTCAGGAGTCCCAGAATGAAAATGACTAGAGTGTTCCTGATTGCAGCAATGATTTGCGCGGTCTGTTTGCGAGGCCGGGCTGCCCAGCCGCTGCGCGTGGTTACCACACTGCCGGACTATGCGGCAATTGCGAAGGCCATTGGTGGCGACAGGGTCCACGTTCAGGCAATCGTGAAAGGTGAACAGGATGCGCATTTCATCCGCCCGAAACCGTCTTTCGTGGACATGGTGCGAAAGGCCGATGTTCTCGTCGACACCGGGCTGGACCTGGAGATGTGGCTCCCCACCGTAATCGACAAGGCGGGCAACAAGCACGTGCGGAGCGGACAGAAAGGCTACGTCGCAACCTCAAAAGGCATGCACATGCTTGAGAAACCACACGTAATGTCCCGCGCCGAGGGCGGCCTCCACATCTACGGCAACCCGCATGTCACCTGCAGCCCGGTCAACATGCGCGTCGCCGCCAAGAATATAGCCGCCGGACTCGCGAAGAACGACCCGGCCGGAAAGACTCAATACGACGAGGGCCTGACAAAGTTCATCCAAACGCTGGACGAAAAACTGTTCGGTAAGGAGCTGGTCAAGATCCTGGACGGCGATACGCTCTCGCTTCTTGCAGCCCAGGGCAAGTTGCTTCCCTTTCTGGAAAAGCAGAAGCTCAAGGGGCGGCCCCTGGCAACCTATACCGGTGGCTGGCTCAAGCGGATGCTCCCGCTCAGGGGCACGCCCATCGTGACTTACCACAAGAATTGGGTCTACTTCGGGGTCCTCTTCGGACTGGAAGAAGCCGGCACCGTCGAACCGAAGCCCGGCATCCCGCCCTCCCCCAAACACGTTCTGGGCCTGACCACGATGATGAAGGAACGCCGGATCAAAATCATCCTCGCGGCAAATTACTTCGACGAGCACAAGATCCGGACCATCGCCGCCCGCGTCGGGGCCACACCCGTCATAGTGCCGCTGTACGTCGGCGGCAAGGAAGGGATCGACGACTATTTCGCCCTGGTTGACCTGTGGATCGACTCGCTGCTCGACACGGCAAAGAAACAGGGGTTGCTCAAATGAAGCCCCCGGCTCTGAAACCAATCCCCGCGCTTTGTGCAGCCATGCTCATCTCAGCATGGCTGCACGCGCCGGTGCAGGCACAGGACGCGGAAGCCTCCGACCTGGACACCCTCCGCAAGGCGGCCCGGTCCGCGCTTTCCGACAACAGCGCCACCGACCCGCACCAACAACACGATCATCATGAGGATCGCGCCGCTCACCACAAGCACGAAGGGCATGTCGAGTTCTTCGCCATGCAGGCATGTCTCCTCGCCGTCGTACTCGTACTCCATACGTATACCGGGATGCACATAATCAGGAGAGGCATCATCTTCTGCGATCTCGTGCTCGACCAGCTGGCCGCGTTCGGCGTGGTGGCCGGGATCGGGCTGGGAATCCGCTACGGCAGCCCGCTTTCTTACGCAATGGCAATGGGGGCCACGCTGGTCGGCTGCGTCCTTCTCGCCGTGATCCGGCCCAGGAACAGGTTGATACCGAACGAGGCGGTCATCGGCATAATGTACGGCATGGCACTAGTGGCATGCCTGCTTCTTGCCGATAAGCTGCCAACCGGCGGAACCGACATCAAGAATACGCTCGTCGGCTCGATGTCATGGGTATCGTGGCGTCTCGTGGGGGTCACCGCCGGGGCGTACTCGTTACTGCTCCTGTTCCACTACACGGTGCGCAAACAGATTATCGGCATCACCGAATCGGGCGCCGACGGAAAAGAACGAACGTTATGGGATTTCCTGTTCTTCCTGTCGCAGGGAATCATAACGATCCTCATAGTGCCCGTAGCCGGAGTCCTGCTGGCCTACGGCTTCATGATGATCCCCGCAGCCATCGGCATAATGATCACCCGGCGCTGGAGGGCAGGCCTGCTTGCCGGATGGTCGTCGGGGATGGCCGCGTGCCTGCTCGGGCTGTGGTTCTCCTACCGCTCCAACAGCCCGTACGGCCCCAGCCTGGTTATGGCCATGGGCCTGCTCTTCCTGTTAGTGGTAACTATGCGCGCCGTCATGCACGGGCATGCGCCGGACGAAAGAACAGCTCCATGATAACACCGCCCACGCTCGTCCACCGAACATCGATCTGCGCGGCACTGCTCCTGTGTGCGGCAGCAAGTACGTTTGCACACTCGTTCGGTCGGCTCGGGGTGGACCACTACATCCGCGTGACGCCCAAACGCGAGACCGTGCAAGTGGAATTCGACGTGCACTTTGGAGAGGTCCCAACCGCAGCCATGAGCGTGCGCCTTGACGCAAACCACGACGGAGAGCTCGATCGCGCAGAGATCATGTCCTACGCAAGGAAGGCCACGCCGGTCTATCTCGGAAGGGTGAGCGCCATGGCCCGGGCGCGGGGGCATAACTACAACCTGTCCCTCGATGTACCGGCCGAGGGCCTTGACAAGACATGCGTCGCCTACATCGCAACGGGCGAGAACAACGAGAAAACACTCCGGGTCCGCTGGCTCTTCCGGGCCGCCTGGCCCGAAGCACTGCCGCCCGGGCCGGTCGACCTGATCGTCGCTTCCCTTTGTCGGGACAAGTGGCACAGCTCCGTCTTCGCCACCGGCGCCCCCGAACCGCCCGTCCGCATAATCCGGTCCGACGTCCCCACCGACAAAGAGGCGCCGCTGCCGCCGGACGTTACCAAACAGGAAACGGACATGTCGAAAGTCCCGCTCGTACTTACAGCCAATATCACCTGCCTTCTGGAACATACGAACGGACCTGCCCTCCCGGCCGGGACACCGAACAAAGGCGCTCCGGAACCCGTGGCGGCTGCCGAAACGGGCGACACCCGATTCAACTCGGGACAGGAGCTGGGCAGGTCGGAGAACAGGATCAGGAACACGGTCCACTCCCTGTTCCGGCCGCCGCTCGACGTCTATTCCCGCCTGCTGGCCGTTGCCCTCTGCTTCCTCTGGGGCGCCCTGCACGCATTCACCCCCGGCCATGGAAAAGCAATAGTCAGCGCATACCTGGTCAGCATGCGCGGCTCTTACCGGCACGCCCTCGCGCTCGGACTGCTCGTTACCCTCACACACACCGCAGTGGTGATGGTGCTCGCCGTTGTCGCGCTCGTCCTCAAGGATCGCTTCGTCTACCCCCTCTGGCTGGCGCCACTGGGTGCAGTGATGATAATGCTGGTCGGCCTGAACCAGATCCGAATCGGCCTCAAACGGTTCCTGCGGTCCGCTCATTCAGACCACGACCATGATGCATCGAACGGCGGGCATTCCCACTCGCACTCACATGATCATTCTCATTCGCATGACCACGCTCATTCGCATGACCACTCTCATTCAACTGATAGCACGCACAGTCATTCGCATTGGGGGTTGTTCGAGCATTCCCACGATCACGGGCATCATTCGCACGAGCCCAATGGGCCGGTGCGCGGCAGGGACATCGCTGCCGTCGGGATAAGCGGCGGGATGGTCCCGTGCCCGGCCTCCATCGTCATGATCCTGTTGGCATGGCAACTGAAACAGCCCGAGCTAGGACTGTTCTGCCTCGTCAGTTTCAGCACCGGCCTGGCGGCCACCCTCGCCCTGATCGGCATGCTGGCCGTGGCCGGCACCCGCACGGTGCTCAAGTGGCTTGCCGGCGAAGACGGCAAACGCCACGATCATCTTGTCGTTACCGCCCTCATGCCCGTGATCGGCGGGATTGTTCTGATCGTGTGCGGAGCACTCATGCTCCTGGCCATCGGTCAATGACAGTCGAGGAGACTACGGAACGGAGAGCACCATGACTGAAGCACTGATCGCCCTGGGGTTGCCTTTCCTGGCCTGCGTTCTCATGACCGCGATTCTCGCCTACCTCGGCCTGCACGTGCTCAAACGCGAGGTGATATTCATCGACATCGCAGTGGCACAGGTGGCAGCTCTTGGCGCAATGGCCGCACACATGGGCTTCCACGTCCACGCGGATTCGGCCCTGGCTTCCGCCTGCGCCTTCGGGGCAACACTGGTTGCCGCACTGTTCTTCGCCGTTGTCCGCCGCCGGGTTGAGCGGCTCCCCATCGAGGCGACAATCGGTATCACTTACGCACTGGTCGCGGCGACAGCACTGTTCATGATCGGTAAGTGTACCGGCGGACACACTCACGTCCAACACATGCTTACCGGCAGTCTCCTCTGGGTCAACCGGCAGGGCATCGCGTGGGCCGCGGCGGCATTTGCCGCCGCGGGGATCTCTTTCTACCTCTGCAGGAGACCCTTCCAGCGAATATCGGATGACTACCTTGGGTCCGCCGACACGGGCGTCAACGTGATCGCCTGGGATTTTCTTTTCTATGCTCTTTGCGGCATCGTCATCACGGCGGCTGTACAACTGGCCGGCGTTGTGGTAGTATTCTGCTTCCTGGTGATACCGGCAACGGTCTCAGCGCTGTTTTCGAGTAGATGGCACATACGTTTGGTGATTGCATGGATCACTGGAATCACGGCTTCCGTTCTTGGGCTGGCGTTTTCGCGAATCGGCGACTTCTCGGCCGGTGTTTCCGTTGCGCTCCTGCTGGGATTGATCCTTGTCATGGCCAGCGCGGCACAGGCCGGCCGTACGCTGCTACGAACCACGACAAATGACCCCGGCGATTGAAACAAGAAACCTGACTGTCGAATTCGCGTCCCGTCGAGGCCCGGTCAAGGCGCTCGACAACCTTGATCTAACGGTCCAACCCGGCAGCATCTTCGGTTTCCTGGGGCCCAACGGCGCGGGGAAGACCACGACAATGCATGTCCTGCTCGGGTTCGTTCGAGCGACATCCGGCAGCGCCGGCATATTCGGGGACGACGTGCGGCATTCGATAGCACGGCAGCGCATAGGCTACCTCCCAGAGCTCCCGGAAACCTACAGGTTCCTCACCGGCCGCGAGCTGCTCACGGCCACCGGCAATCTCTTCCTCATGAAGGGCAAAGCCCTGCGCAAGAGAGTCGGTGACGTCGTCGAGATGGTCGAGATGACCCAGGCGGCGGACCGCCGGACGGGCACCTACTCGCGGGGCATGCTGCAACGGATCTGCCTCGCACAGGCCATGGTTAACGATCCCGACCTGTTGATACTGGATGAGCCGACCGGCGGGCTCGATCCCGCCGGCAGAATGAAGATCCGGAAGATAATCGTCAGGCTCAGGGACCGGGGGAAGACCATCTTCTTCTCATCGCACGAGCTCTCCGAAGTCGAGCTGGTATGCGACCGGCTTGCGATCCTGTCAAGCGGCAAGGTCGTTGCCGAAGGCAAGACATCGGAAGTCGTTCCCCCCGGCAAGAGCCTGGAAAAATATTTCCTGGAGGTAACCGGAACAACCGCAAATGCTTAGGATTCGAACCATAGCCTGGATAACGTGGCTCGAGGTGATACGCCGCAAGGACGTCTACGTGCTGTTGATCCTTCTCGGCACGCTGCTCGTCACCCTCGTGTCCCTCGACGTATTCGGGCTCGGCGGAGTCGTAAGGTACATAACGGACGTGGGCCTCCTGATGGCGTGGACCTTCTCCTGGATCCTGGCCGTAAGCGTCGGAGCGCGCCAGCTTCCGCAGGAAGAAGCTCGCGGGACCGTGTTCTCCCTCCTGGCCAAGCCCGTGAGTCGGATCGAGGCCGTCACCGGGAAATGGCTGGGCGCCTGGGGTATCGTTTCGTCCTGCACACTGCTCTTCTACGTGCTCGTCATCGGCGTCGTGCTGGCCAAGTCGGGAACCATCAATGCCGCCGCGCTCCTGCAGGGCTACATCCTGCACGTGATAGCGCTGGGCGTGATGTCGGCGATCGCCGTCGCTTTTTCCACCAGATTGAGCCATGACGCCGCGGCTTCCGTCTCCTATGTTGTTACCGGCGCCGCCTTCCTCGTGGTGCCGCGCATCCCCGAGTTCATGGCACAGGAGCCGGGCTTCAGAGGCGCTTTCCTCATGTTCCTCTATCACGCCCTTCCCCATTTCGAGGTGTTCGATATGCGCAAGCGCATCGTCCAGGACTATGGCCCCGCCAATGGCATAACGGTGCTGATGGTTGCTCTCTACGGCCTCGTGCTGATGGCGCTGGTGATCCTCGTCGCATGGCTTGCCTATCGCAAAAAACTGTTTTCGAGGACACACATTGGCTAAGCAACCCGAAACCCCCGGCGCGTACCCCTGGGCAGCCGTTGCTCTCCTGTGGGGAGTTTCCTTCCTACTGTCGTGCGGACTCGGCGTCGCACGTGTTGAGTCCGACCCGAAGGCCGGAACCCGTTCCGTGGCACAGGCGCTCCTGGGCACGAGCTGCGAGATCGTGAGCGATCACTTCTACGAGAACGCCGACAAGTACTTCCACAAGGGGGTAGGCCACATCAGGCCGGAGGCGTTCCACGACAGCGTCTTCCAGAAAGTGGCCGACGAGATATCGCCGAAGGACCACGTGCACCTGGTCGGTGAAGAGGTAAAGGAGATGATGCCCTGGCTCTGCTTCGCCATCAAGACCGACCCTCACCGCATAGAGACATACCTGGTCGCATCGTTCTGGCTCGCCACGGACGTGAACCGACCCGACCTCGCCCTAAACGTACTGGCCGAGGCACAACAGAACAACCCCTCGAGCCACGAAATCCAACTTGAGAAGGGATGCCTGCTGCTCAGGCAGAACAGGATCGCGGAGGCCCGACACGCGCTCGACACGGGCCTCGCCTTCTGGCCCGGCGCAGGGAACCCGGACTCCGCCGCCATGCAATACGACAAGGCCCGGCTCCTTCTCTACCGGGCCGTTCTGCACGAAATTGACGGCGAAAACAGGGAAGCAATCGCCGCACTCCGCCGGATACTGGAAATCTATCCCGCGAGAACCGGCCTGAAGCGACGCATAGCCGAGCTCGAGGCCGGCGACAAGTCAAGCCTCCTCCCCGCCACACGCCTCAAGCACATGCTAAAGCATGACGCCAGGCAGCGGCACAAGGACACCTGCGGCAAGGAAGAAGAACACGACCATATCGAGAATCACGAAGACTCCCCCATCTGCGGCACTCCATCCGATAACTAGCCTGATCTTTTGCCTCAATCTTCTGGCGGCCCGGCGTCCGAATCAAGCTTCCGGTCAAGCCGTCATCCTGAGGTAAAGCTGCGGCAACACCATCGGCAGTTTCCGGATGTTGTCGAGAATCACAAAGCGACGGCCGGGGAACATGATCTCCATGTCCGCCCGAGCGTTCTCCTCGGTCGAAATCGCAAACGTGTTGATGCCCGTCCGCATGTTCTCTTCGCAAGCCTTCCGAACGTCGTACTGCGCGTAGCGCGTGGCGGGATCATACCCGCTGTCCATCGGCTTGCCGTCCGTCACGAGTATTATCAGTCTCTGCCTGTTCTCCACCGAGGCCATCCTGTGCCCGGAATGCCGCAACGCTACGCCGATGCGGGTGGAGCTCGACGAGTAGGCGCCAAGCACCCGGCCGATCGCCTGCTGTCCCCAGGACTCGTCGAAGTCCTTGTACACGAAATACTCGCAATTCTCCCGCCCGTTCCCGCTGAAGCCGCATATGGCAAACCTGTCGCCAAGCGAATCCAGGCCCTCCCCGAAGATGAGCGCCGCCGATTTCTCGATGTCCAGCACGGTTTCGCCGCGTGACCTGTCTCCAGTCGAGCCGCTGACATCCAACAACACGAGGACCGCCAGGTCCCGCCGCCGGACCAGCGGCTTCTCATAAAACTGTATTCGCGGAAACGGCTCAACGTTCCGCCATACAATGTAGTCGACAAGCACGTCGAGGTTGATTTGATCGCCGTCGGCCAGCCACTTCTCTTTCCTCGCCTCCTCCGGCTTGAGCCGCTCGAACATCTCCCTCACGTGCCGTGCCTCCACCGGTGTGCTGCACACGCCCCCTGCCCGCGTGCTTTCCCGGCATTCCTTCTCATGCAGAAAACAGTGATCAAGATAGTAGTCGTTGTCTGAATGACACCACTCATCATACACGAATACCGCGGCCACTGCCTGCTCCGCGTTCTCATCCTGTTCCGCCGAGTCATCCGAGTCCTCCTCGGACTCCGTGCCCGCCTGCCCGGCTTCGCCGCTCTCGGACTCCTCTTCACGCCTTCTCCGGGCCTGCTCCCTGAGGTCCGCCACCAACCTGTCGGGAGGAGGATGACTCACGTGTCCTGGAAACATCATGTCTGGAACGAAGCACAGGGGCATCATCTCGTGTTCTCCCAGTCCGGCGCATTCCCGGCCGACAAGCTCTACTTCCTCATCCTCCAGCAGCGACGCCGTATCGAATACGTTCACGGACCGTTCGCACGCATCCAGCACGGTTTCAGCCTGCGGGGACGGGCAATCGCCCGGACACAAACACTCATGAAGCAGCCGATCCACACCAGTATCCGAGCCCCGCCGTGCGAACTCCGTCTGGAGCGCCGTATCGAGCAGCTTCCTGCATCCCGGCCAACGTTCCCTCACACGCTTCAGCACCCGCGTATACTCGACGACCTGGAGCAGGTTGGTATTGAAAACACTATGGCCAACCAGGTCGGCCCCCGTAGTGAAGTCGGGATGACCGTGGATCGCCGCAAAGCTGTTCTCCGCCAGCATGCCCGCCGCCACCACCGTCAGAAGGTAATACCAGGCCCGGTTTTCCCGCTCGGTATCGAAATGACGGATGCTCACCGAAAGATAGAGCCACTTGTACATGCACACGACCATGGAGCCGCGCTCGATCAGGTCGTCACTGTCCAATGCACTCATATCCGCCACCTCTATCTCGCGCCCGGTAAGCGCCTTCAGCATCGTCGCGAGGGACCCGCGAACATCATCCAACCGACACTCGCGCGTGATCGAACGGATTATGTTCTCGGAACTCCGGGCCGTGCCCTCCATGAACCCGACACCCCCGGCCCTGCCCCGACCGAACAGGCGAATGCCTTCGTTGATGTATACGCCTATCTCGTCGGCATCCAGGCGATCCAGCAGCTTGCCGTATCCCTTGACAAACGCGAAGGCCAGCTCCTCGTCAACCGAGCGTATGCGCCTCGCGTGGTTGACGAAGTTCCTGACCTCGGCAGGCGACCTGCCCAGGCCGCCTTCGCCCAACGCCTGGAAGAAGGTGATCCCGTAGTAAAGCTTCAGCTCGGCAAATTCGCGGCCGAGATTAACGACATCGGTGAATATGCCGGGCAGGTCGAATATCCATCGGGTTTCGCTATTGATCGCACCGAGGAAGACTTTCAGGACATGGTCGAAACAGCTCTGGTCGGCCGCCTTGAGAAGCGAGAAGAACTCCCTCGTGACTTCTCTCTTGTCCTCGCCGATCAACCCTTCGGCGAGCAACCCGTCGACTATACCGGTGAATATCTCGCGGTACCCCCAGCAGACGCTCTGGAAAGAGAACCCGTGCTTCCCCCCCCATTCCTCTGCCTGCGACTCCCGCATACCTGTGCAACCCGGATCAGCTACTCTTCCCCCGCTCCCAACTCGCCGAAGTAGAGGTCGACGATATGGTCTATCGAGTCCATTACTTCCTTCTCGTCGGTCAACGTACGGCTGACCGCGCACCTGCAGGCCTCGCAGGGCGGCAGGCCCTGCTTCATCAGCCTGCCCACGTAGACGAGCAACCGGGAGCTTGCCCCCTCGTCGAGGCCAAAGCCCTTCAACTCCCGGATCTTCGTTCCCATCTCCGCAAGCTTGGCGCTGTCATCGGCGGACAGCCCTGCCTCGGTCTCTATGATCCGGGCCTCTATCTCAACAGGTGGATGCCCGAAAACCAGGCTTGCGAATCGCTGCTTTGTGGACTGCTTCAGGTCCTTGACAATGCTCTGGTAACCGGGATTGTAGCTGAGAACCATCATGAAATCCGGGTTCGCGCGCACCACGTCGCCGGTCTTGTCTATGTAGAGCATCCGCCGGTCGTCGGTCAGGGAATGGATTATCACCGTTGTATCCTTCCGCGCCTCCACGATTTCGTCCAGGTAGCAGATGCCGCCGTGCCGCACCGCGAGCGTGAGCGGACCGTCCTGCCAGACCGTCTGATCGTCCTTGAACAGGAAGCGCCCGACCAGATCGGCCGCGGTCAGGTCCTCGTGACATGAAACCGTCACCAGGGGCAGCCCCAGCGTATGGGCCATGTACTCAATGAACCGGGTCTTGCCGCAGCCGGTCGGACCCTTGATGATCAGGGGAATCTTGCTGGCAAACGCAGCCCTGAATATGGACTCCTCGTCATCCTGCGCGATGTAGTTCGGCTTCTCCTTCAGCCGGAACTCGTCAATCACGTCCCTGCTTTCCATAGCCTCCCACTCCCTGCATTATGCATCGCATCCCACGCCCTACAAATCAAACTGCACCCCGGCGGCAACCACGTACGCACGCTTGCCGTGCATGCTCAGTATCTCCTGCTTCATCTGCGTACAATGACACGGCACTATTACCGGCACCTCCAACAGCTCGCTGAGAACGTTGAACCCATGAAAGCCCCCGATAACCGCGTAGATGCTGCCGTACGCCGAGGCTGACTCCATGATTCGATCAAGGCCCGGGTGCGCGCACCCGGTCAGCAAAACCACTCCTTCCCTGGCCTGCATCGCCAAGGATATTTCCTTCTTCTCGTCCCCCAGCTCACCGACAATCGTCATCCCCGGCCCCGCCTCGGTGTCCGATCCCACTCTCGTTAGCCTGCACTCGCCGTTCAGCTCCCGGATCTCGGCGATCGTCTTCTCCGACATCGAGTCCGGCACGTAGACGTCCACCGGGCCGCACATCTTCAGTACCGCTATGCCGCCCGTATGGTCCCAATCGTCGTGCGACAACACGACTCTCTCTATCTGCCTCGGCTGGACCCCGAACGCCTGAAGGTTCGACAGCAGCGACACCGCGTTCTCGCCGGTATCGAACAGCGTCGAGTCATCCACGAGCGCGGAAAAGCCCCAACCACTTTCGAACCCCGGCTTGGCGTCGTTGTCATATACAATCTTGATATTCATGTCGTCCCCTTCTGCACCAAAGTCGGCAAGCTCCGAACAACCACGGCCCCCCTTTGTCTCATCGCCCAGCATCCCGCAGAGCCGCGCCCAGGCTCATAGCCGCCAGCTTCGCGCAGTGCTTGCTTTCATCGGGCAGGCCGTCGAGATAGTCCTCCACGTCTTCCGCGCCGATACGCGCTGCATGCTCAACCATTCTTCCCTTCGCCATTCTAGTGATGGCGCTCGCACACGCGATCGTGGGCCCGCAGCCGTCGGTCATGAATCTGACGTCATCGATAGCACCGTCCCGAATTGACAGGAAAATCTCGACGGTATCTCCGCAGGAACCGGTAACCCGCGCATACCCGTCGGGATCCTCAATCCTCCCAAGATTACCGGGATTCAGAAACTCGTTCTTGAGTTTCTCCGGGTACCCTTCGAGCACCGATTCCTGCAGCCGCTCCGCAAGTGAAGCCAGACTTCTAGTCATTCCTGTAGGGACGCCGGCCCGGCGCACGAAGTATTTCCGTCATCTCCTGCGCAACCGTCGGCATGGCGTTCTTCCTTCCCGCCCCTAATGGTCGCATATGTTGCTGCCGGTCTCAAGCGTGCCGGCCAAGTAGTGCTCCGCGATCGTCTCCGGGCTCTCAGCCGGGGCCCCCACAACCACCACAATGCCCTGCTCGGCGAAAAGGTTCTGGGCTCTCATACCCATCCCACCGGCAATGATCGTGGTTGCGCCCTGCTCCGCCAGCCAGCGTGGCAGTAGGCCGGGCTGATGGTTCGGCGCGGGCACCATGTTCGTGGCCGTAACCGACTTGTTCTCGGTATTCACATCAACAATGGCGAACTGCTCGCAATGTCCAAAATGCTGTGCCAGCCTTCCGGCTGCCACCGGGATCGCAATCTTCATCACACAACTCCTTCCCCGTCAACTCTCTCAGTTCTTTTCCTTGTCGTCCCCAACCCTTTTCCTTACCTCGTACCAAAGGGATCGCACATGGTCCGCCACTCCGTTGCTGCTGTACTCCACAACCGACTTTCCCTCCAGCTGTGCGTGCGTCACCACTTCGTCGTAGGGAATGGTGCCGATGATCGGCAACCCGCGTTCCGCCGCCAGCCGTGCAATCCGGGCCGACTGCGAATGGTTAATGTCGCGCTTGTTGATACAGACCGCAGCCGGCACTCCGAAGTGCTTTGCCACTCCCGCCACGCGCTCGAGGTCGTGCGCAGCCGACAGAGAGGGCTCCGTAACGATCAGTACCATGTCCGCGCCCGTAATCGACGCTATGACCGGGCATCCTATGCCCGGTGGACCGTCTATGATCACGTAGTCGCGGCCGTCCCGCTCGGCGATGGCCCTCGCCTTCTCTCTAACAACACCGACGAGCTTCCCGGAGTTCTCCTCCGCTATCCCCAGCCTGGCATGCGCCATCGGTCCGTGGCGGGTTTCCGACACGAACCACTCTCCATTGACCTGCTCGGGAAAATCGATGGCATCAGCGGGACACT
>Ga0272442_10002454_pt1 | contig 26843 bp, 22 predicted proteins | sample SSMForm2O_FD_200262 | JGI IMG/M metagenome (GOLD analysis project Ga0272442, IMG submission 200262) | Marine sediment archaeal communities from Little Sippewissett salt marsh, Falmouth, MA, United States - SSM-Form-2O | ecosystem: Environmental > Aquatic > Marine > Wetlands > Sediment ... | reverse complement strand
ATTTTAAGACAAACGCCGATCAGTGAGTTAAAAAAGATAAAGGGAATTAAAAGAAAACTCGCAAAAAAAATTAAAGAGGAAGTAGGCGAATTAACTGAAGCAATTGATGAAAAAGTCGAATGGCATGTCGTTGCAGAATCAACTAAGAGTGGCATTGGAAAAAAAATGGAAGTAAAACCTTCTTTTGAAAAAGATGAAAAACTAGAACATAGCCAAAAAGAAACTAAGATATATAGATATGGAGAGTATGCACTTTATAGAAAGGAAATTAAAGTAGGCTCTGGTAAAAATCGAACTATCCATTTCTTCAGTAGAACAGAACCTGAGGACGGAGAACCTGTGTATTTACCTGATGGTTATGAAGTAAAAGTGAATAAAAAAACTGGTGTTCCTTACGTTAGAAGGAAAAAATAAACTTGGATTATTAACACATCTAAGACAAACACGTTTAATATTTCAGAAAGAATCATATAACTTATTTTAAATAAATATTGAAGCTAATTTGTACAGGTTGTCATCGTTTTTAAAAAAACACTAATATAACATAAATATGTCATACGTTCAACTCTTATTGTCGATCTATGACAATTTCAATTGGCAAATCTCTAAAATCATGAATAGGATACTCTTTAATTGAGCTGTTTGGCAAATGGATTCTTGCAACAAAATTCATCCATGCTTCTATGATATAAATATTATAAATAACCCTCTTGGATTCTCAATACCTAACTGGTAATCCGGATCCTGCAATTACATGTATATTTTCTGTAAGACGTTAGTTCGATTAACTGAACTGGAGTTTAGTTCCTTCACCATTTTTGCTTTTTTTAAAACATAAAAAAGCTATTCATCTTTTCGTATAATTTATCTTTCTATAAACTTTATTTTTTTCTGGTTACAAATCTAAATAAAAATGATAGAAATATAACATGTACCGTAACAGTAGTATTATAAAGCACATATTTGTTCAGGTTTAAATAAAGTGTAAATAATATTCATTAGGATGTGTGTAATAAATGATAGGAATAAAAGTGGAAAATATTGTAGCATCTACTGTATTTGCAGATAAATTGGATTTAGACATGATAGCTCAATCACTAGAAGAAGCCGAATATGAACCTGAGCAATTCCCCGGGTTGGTTTATAGATTGACGAATCCGAAAACCGCCACACTTTTATTTAGAAGTGGCAAGGCCAATTGCACTGGTGCAAAAAACATCGAAGATGTACGTAAAACTATAGATATAATAGCGGATAAATTAAGAAAATTAGGTATGGACATAAATATTAATTTGGATATAGTTGTTCAGAATATGGTTGCCATGGCAAATCTTGAGGGAGAGCTCAATCTAACTGAAGTAGCTACAGGCCTAGGCTTGGAAAATATTGAATATGAACCTGAGCAATTCCCCGGGTTGGTTTATAGATTGGATGAACCTAAAGTAGCTCTGCTTCTGTTCTCATCTGGTAAAATAGTTTGTGCTGGTGCAAGAAGTACAGAAGATGCATCAAAAGCAGTCAATAAACTGTCAGAAGAGCTTAACTCTTTGGGACTTATTCGCTAAATATCCTCTTATTCCATTCTAACTATACGACGAGTTCGTTTAAGAAATAATGCAGAAAAATTATAATGTTCTAATTTTTAGTTTTTTTACCTCTTCGTCGTAGTAATCTTATGTAATAAAACCAGTTATCTATATCGTTTTCTTTTTCTCTTTTTAACCACATTATCTTACCGTGATAATATTTAACACTAGTTGTATTTAAACATACCGTGTTAAAATGTCAAAATGAAAAACATAATTTTTCCTATAAAAACAAATAGTTACGTTTTTCTCAAGACTTATAAATCATTTTTTACATTAGGTAATCGTGTTGTAGAATGAGCTGGAATGGCCCTTTAAACAAAATTGATGATTACAGATATGAGATTCCTTCTAATTATAAAGGAGAAAAAAGCAATCTGAGTATGCAGACCTCTGCTGTAATTTATGCAGATGAAAAAATGATTCCTTCAGTTTTGGCAGATAATGCACCTGAACAGGCTGCAAATATGACGATATTACCAGGGATAGTTGGCAAGGCAATGGCTATGCCAGATATACATTGGGGATATGGTTTTCCCATTGGTGGTGTAGCTGCTACTGATGCTGAAAATGGTGTTATCTCTCCTGGTGGAGTGGGTTTTGATATTAACTGTGGCGTCAGACTTGTCAGAACCAGTTTAAATTTAGACGATTTAGATGATTGGAAAATAAAAAGTTTAGTTGACGAGATTTTTAAAAATGTCCCCTCCGGTCTTGGTTCAAAGGCAAAAATTCGACTCAATACAAGAGAACTTGAGGATGTCTTGAAATTAGGTGCTCGTTGGGGTGTTGAGCATGGGTATGGTTGGGGTAAAGACGTCGAGTTTTTAGAAGAAAATGGATGTCTTGAATATGCTGACTTATCCACGGTATCAGAAAAGGCAAAGCAACGTGGTGCTTCGCAGCTTGGTTCCCTTGGAGCAGGGAATCATTTTATCGAATTGCAGAAAGTAGATGAGATCTTTGAACCTGAAGTAGCCAAGTTATTTGGTATAACTAATAAGGAGCAAATAGTTGTTATGATTCATACAGGTTCCCGTGGATTCGGCCACCAAGTCTGTACAGATCATTTAAGGATTTTAGAAAAAGCTGTTAGTAAATATAATATTTGGCTCCCAGACAGACAACTGGCATGCGCACCGGTAAATTCACTTGAAGGACAAAATTACTTTAAGGCTATGGCGTGTGCAGCAAACTTTGCTTGGTGTAACAGACAAATGATAGTACATTGGGTGCGCGAGTCATTTGAGAAAATAATTGGTAGTAGCGCTGAGGATCTTGAAATGAATATTGTCTACGATGTCTGTCACAATATTGCTAAACTTGAAGAACATAAGATATGTGGTAAGAAAATAAAGGTTTATGTTCATAGGAAGGGGGCAACGCGATCTTTTGGTCCAGGAAAAAAAGAGGTACCATTAAAATATCGCGATGTTGGACAGCCTGTATTAATACCTGGAGATATGGGTACAGAGAGCTATTTACTTCACGGTACAAAAAAAGCTGAGGAGACATTTGGTTCTACATGCCATGGTGCTGGCCGTGTTTTATCTAGACATCAGGCTGTTAGACAATGGCGTGGTGAGGATATCGTGAGACAACTTAAAAGCAGAGGCATTTATGTTCATCCAGCAAGTTTCAAAGTTGCAGCCGAGGAGGCGCCAGGTTCATATAAAAATATTAGGAATGTGGTTGATGTTACACATGGAGCAGGAATATCCCACAAAGTAGTGAAGTTTATTCCACTTGGAGTGGTAAAAGGGTAGCTTATCACCAATTAATTTTAAATCCTAGAAGTTGTATTATGGTACAGTTAGATGGTGATGCAATTGAACGATGTTAAGATTATCGATTTTGAGGACGTAGACCTTCAAGGAGCAACCGTTATTGCAGGTTTTCCCTCTATAGGATTAGTTAGCACTATTGCTGCTAATTATTTAATAGACGCTTTGAACCTCAGTCAAATAGGTTGTATGCAATCTTCTCATTTCCCTGCATTATCAGTTGTTCATACAGGTGAACCGCTATCTCCAGTCCGTATCTACGCAGGAGGTCAGACAACTGGGGATAAAATTGTTGTATTTGTTTCTGAGTTTAAACCAAAGCCTCATCTTATAAACTCGATATCAGATGCAATTATGAGTTGGGTCACCGAAAAAAAATGCAAACTTCTTATATCGCCTGAGGGAATGGTTGTTGAAGGTAAATCTTCAAAAGATGAAAGCGTATCTGACGCGTATGCAATAGGATCAACTGACAGTACTAGACGTATGTTAATATCAAAGAATATTGCACAATTCAAAAATGGCATTATAGCAGGTGTCTCAGGGGTTCTACTTAACATAGGTAAACAGTCGGATTTTGGAGTGATTTCTATTCTAACTGAGGCACATCCCAATTATCCCGATGCAAAAGCTGCAGCATCAGCAATAAACGTAATAGCTACTATAACAGATACAGAAATAAATGTTGCACCTCTCTACGAGGAGTCGGAACGTATAGAACATCAACTACAGAAATTCCATAAACAGGCAAAACCAATGGTATCTGCAGCAGGTAATGCACCTCAACCAAACATGTATGGATAATATAAAATTGTCTCTTGGTTTTATATGATAGGTAATGCAAGTCCAGATTTTATAACCAAGTTTAAAATGGATTGTGGCATTGCTTTTTTGGAATTATGGAAGAAATACCTGAAAGCCATCCACGTTATGCTTCTTTAAAAACAAGAGAAAAAATTTCACAGGCAATGAAAAAGGGTATTACCCATGAAACAGGTTTGATTGCTCACGGTAGAGGTGAAGCTTTTGATTATCTAATTGGCGAAAAAACTATATCATTAGCTGATGATGCAGAGAGAAATGCCGCAGCTACATTGCTCATAGCTGAAAATCCAGTGATTTCTATCAATGGGAATGTGGTTGCTCTTGTTCCCAATGAATGTATCAGTTTAGCTGCGCTAATACCTGCAAAGATTGAGGTTAATCTTTTTCATAGAACCGACATTCGCATGGATAAGATTATAGAAGAATTAAAAAAAATTGGAGCAAAAGAGGTATACGGAAAGTTAGCTAATGCTAACATTCCATACCTAGATCATGATAGAGGTTTATGCGACAGAGAAGGTATTTTTTCTGCTGATGTAGTACTCGTTCCCCTTGAAGATGGGGACAGGTGTCAAGCGTTAAAAAATATGGGAAAAACAGTTATTGCCATTGATCTAAATCCTATTTCCAGAACTGCAAGAACGGCAAACATAACAATTGTCGATAATGTTACTAGAGCAATCCCAGGTATTGAAAAGTGGTTGAAAAAGTTAAAAAATAAAGAGGAAAAAGAACTTAAAGAAATGGTCCGATCTTGGGATAACGAAAAAATGCTGAAGAAAACGTTGTCGTTCATTTCAAAAAGACTAAATTCATTGTTTTAATTACAGGTTAAATATGGAATCATATAGAAGTCATTATTCAAAGGATGTTACAGATAAAGATTATGGTAAATTGATTACAATTTCAGGTTGGGTTGAAGATATTCGCAATATTGGTTCTATTGCGTTTATTATCATACGGGACAAAAAAGGAACTCTTCAAATAACATCTCTTAAAAAGAAAAATATGGAACTTTTTGAGAAGCTAGTTTCCTTATCACGTGAGTCAGTCATAGCTGTTAAAGGACTTTGTATGGCGAATGATAAAGTGCGGAATGGTTATGAGGTTCTACCCGAGGAAGTAGAGATTTTATCTTTTGCAGAAACACCTTTACCTTTGGGTATTGTAGATAAAGTGGAGTCAGAGCTTGAAACTCGCTTAGATAACAGATTTATTGACCTAAGGAAACAGAGAAATCAAGCAATTTTTAAAATAAGAAGTGTCGTCGTTGCAACAGTTCATGAGTTTTTGAGGAAAAAGAACTTTATCGAGGTGCACACCCCCAATATTATAGCCAGTTCTTCTGAGGGTGGTACTGATATTTTTAGAATTAAATATTTTGAAAAGGAAGCTTTTTTAGCTCAATCCCCTCAGTTATACAAACAGATGCTGATGGCAACTGGATTGGATAGAGTGTACGAAATTGCCTGGTATTTCAGAGCTGAAGAGCACAATACTCGCAGACATCTAAATGAATCTACCGCCGTAGATCTCGAAATGGCGTTCATAAACGATGAAGAGGACATCATGAAAATATTGGAAGGCCTTGTTTACAACATGTGGAAAAAAGCAAGAGAGTGTAAAGATGAACTTGATGCTTTAGGTGTAAATGTTATTTTGCCGAAATTACCATTTAAACGGAACACTTATGATGACGTGATTATAAAGTTAAATAACGAAGGCAGTGAAATAGCATGGGGGGATGATCTTGGTACTGAAGACGAAAAACTACTTGGTGAGATAATGAAGGACAAAGGTCATGAATTTTATTTTATCACTAAGTATCCTTTAGAGACTAAACCATTTTATACGATGCCTGAAGGAGACAAATATTCACGTGGTTTTGATTTAGAATGCAATGGTGTTGAACTTGCATCCGGTAGTCAGCGCATCCATGATTTGGATTTGTTGAAAGAGAGATTGATGATGTGTAATCTTAATACCAATGATTTTGAATCATACCTTCAGGGATTTCGCTATGGCATGCCTCCACATGGTGGTTTTGGATTTGGTATTGAAAGGTTTTTGATGGAATTACTTGATATCAAAAATATCAGAGAATGTATCTTGTTTCCAAGGGATAGAACACGATTGACACCATAGGTACTTTGAGGCGAGTCTGATCAGCAAAAATAGTAAATCTTTCTATAATGATAGGAAAAAAACGTATTTGGTATCCTAGATATAAGATAGAATTAAAAATTATATAAACCATTAATATAATTCGGCAATTACCGATATTTTATAAGACAAAGTATATAAATATTGATATTCTTTTCCTTGTTCTAGTAAATATTGCGTAAATAACATAATCATTAAATAGGATGTTTATTTTCGCTTAACAATTGTTTACACCAGGTGCGAAGACCAAGGGGTATAAAAAATGGAAAAAGCAAATGGAAATATTTTATCTAAAAGAGCTAATGAAATGTTTGGCATGCCGCAGGAACAATGGATGACCATTGATGAGATAATCTATGGCTCATCAAGTTATTTCAATTATCATTTTAACGAAATGGAGGAGAGGCGATTCAAAGCAATAAAAGAATCACTCAATCACCATTATAGTAAAAGTCACTTTTATAATCAATTATGTAAGGAGTATGAGTTCGTCCCAGATGACGTAAAAAATACAAAGGACTTAGAAAAAATTCCGATGCTTCCCGACACTTTCTTTAAAGAATATCCTGCTGAACATCCAAAAGAAATTTTTGAATGGCTCACCAAGATTTCTACTGTGGAACTAGGAGATTATGACTATAATGGAAAAGATTTGATGGGTTTTTTAAGATGGGCTGAAGGAAAATTAGAAGGACTTGTAAATCATTCATCTGGAACGACTGGACATTACAGTTTCATGTTCCGAGATAAAGTAACCTTCCATCGTTTTTATTATGCCCTTGTGAACACTCTTGTTGATTTATGTCCACCAAGGGGTGATCCTCATTTTGTTTTTCCTGGATCACCTAACACATTTCTCACAATTGGAAAATGGATTGGGGAAATATCTAAAGTATTTAGCGAGCCGAAGCGGCATTTTTTAACCGAACGTGAAATCAGCATGTCTATTGCCAGGCTTATGTCCACAGGTCACGCGAAAGGATTTAAGGAGAAGCTAATATTAAAAGCGCTGAAAAAAGCAATGATAAAAGGCGAAGAAAAAATGTTGACCCTACTAGAAAACCTTGACAAAACAGGCGAACAGTTATACATCATTAGTCCACCATACCAACTCTATAGTATAATGCTAAAAATGGAGGAAAGAGGGATGAAACTTAATCTTGGTGAAAGTGACAGTTTTCTTATTACTGGCGGCGGATGGAAGATCTTTGAAAGCAGAAAGGTATCTGAACAAGAATTTGCATCAATGGTAGAAGATACTTTAGGGATATCTCCAGAAAGATATACGGATCTATATGGGATGTCTGAGATGAATGGAGGAGCGGTTTCCTGTGAAGGACGATACAAACATCTCCTTCCTTGGATACATCCAATGGTCTTGGATGATAATCAAGGACATCTTGGATATGATGAATGGGGACGATTTGCCTTCCTCGATCCAGTTGCAAATAGCTACCCCGGATACATTATAACAGGGGATCGAGTGAAATTATTGGAGAAATGTCCAATCTGTGACAAACCGGGGCCTGTACTAGAATCTGATATAACCAGAATGGCTGGTGCCGAAGCAAAAGGTTGTGCAAACCTCATGAGAGGGCTTATGGCTGAAGAATTCAGAAAGGTCGAGTGGAAAAAAGGGAATTAGAATGGGACTAAGAGAGTGGAAAGAAAAAGGATATTTTTTTGATCTTGACTGGGCAAAAACGTTTGGAAGATCAATACCATCACTTATCTTCTTATCTATTCGTCATCCATTACTAGTAATGAATGCGAACAAAGGCAGTCCAGATGGGCCACAAGATCTCCGTCCAAAAACATTACCTTATGAAATTCCCAAGTTCACAAAAGATATGAAATATTGCAATTCAACGGAAAGATATCTTCGACCGACATTCCTGTGCGATCCTCTTGATCCAGCAATAATAGCAATGGCAAATAAATTGGGAGCATATAAGAAATCAGATTGGGAATACGCCGAAAGCGTCTTCAAATTCGTGAATGGTAGCATACGTATCGATTTTTCAAGTCCAAAAACAGCAGGAGAATGCCTTAGATGGGGTCACGGAACCTGCATCGACAAACTGAATTTATTTATTGCTCTCACCAGAACAGCAGGCATTAAGTCACGCTACAGATTATATAGTCCACAAGGTGTAGAGGCGCTATATAATCTCTATATGTCAGCTGATCCACTAGTGCAAAAGTGGGTAGATAATCTGAATTTTTTTGTTCTTCATGGAAGTGGTGAATCACTGATAGATGGTAAATGGGCGATAAGCGATGTTTCTGCAGATTTTTACCATGGTCCGCCGCAAAAGATACCAATCCCTCATTTTGGCGAGGACCCGGCTGATCTTTGGATCAAGCCTGCAAAAGGCGTTTGGCAACCGGAAGGACTTCCACTAGGATTTAGGCTTTTAGGAAGTTTACCCTTTTTGATGTTTAGCGGAACTGGCAGAGCGATAAATAAAAACATCAAAGCGAACTACGAAGAGGGTTTGGAAATCCTAAAAAAAATCAGCCTAGAAGAATACGACAAGGAAATTCGTAAAACATACAAGCCAAAGTGGCACGATTCTGCATTGAAGGCAAGCAGAGTCTTGGACTCTTTGGGGAAATAATTAGAAATCCAAATATTTAAAAGAATGTTCGTATAATCCATTTGGAAATTTAGAATATAACTTTTAATTAATAGATAAAAAAACGTGAGTTTAGTAAAATAGTAGCATTGAAAGAAAATTGAAACCTGCCTCTCAATCTCGAGGACAATACTTCTAAATCAAAGACATTTAAAATGGGTATCTGTAATATTGTAAAAAAAATTTTGGATGATACCATATATAAAAAAGCGATTATTGTGATTTTGTTTAAACCAGGCTTTTAATAAAATAAGACCCGAAAAAGAGACCAGCTATTTTTTTAGGGTCTCCACGACTTCTTTTCCAAAATCTGTGAGCTTGTAAAGTTTTATATCCTTGGCACTGGTTTTCTGCTCTACTATATTCAAGCTGAGAAGCGATTCATCTTCCCTATATCTAGATTCCATTCCTCTTATAGCACCTATAACATTAGTAGGCGTAGTTTTAACATGATATGCTATCTCAGAAGTATAACTGCCACTGGGGCTTATCTCAAAAAGATATTCAGCAATCTTTTTTCTAATGTTGCTTCTTCTCAGAGATCTTGTAATTAGAGGTCTCTTATCATCTCTAGTAAAATAATCATCATTGTCTTCTTGCATCCCATCCTCTCACTTACCAAAAATGGAATCTTATTTCTTATTAATAAGTTAATCGATTATTTTCGTGATTTTTTTGAAAAAAATTACATATAAAAGTAATAGAAAAGTTTAATTTAGTCTTCCATATTACACCAAACAATGGGATGCATGACTGTCTTTGTAAAACACATTGTCATCTATTAGGAGGAAAAAAGATGTCTATAAAGAAAGAGTTATTAGATGAACTAACGGAAAAACAATTGAAAAAACTTGCAGAAAACAAGGGAGTTAATTTTGCTATGAGCGGTGCGCAAAAAAAGTATTACGCTAATTGGAAAGAAAAAGACAAACTAGTGGACATGATGAACGATAAGGAAGATATTACAGTCGGAGAGATAGAAGAATATCTGAAATTACAAAAGAACTCATAAAGGTTGTATCTTAAAAATAACCTATCTATTTTTCGTCACAGATATTTGTTTGCAGTAATGTTTTATTGGACATCTACTGCAGAATGGTGAAACGGGAACGCAAATAGTTTTGCCAAATAGAACAAACAGGTGATTAAAATCATTCCAATACTTTTCTGGCAGTATCTTTTTGAGCGCATTTTCGGTTTGTTCCGGATTTTCTGTTTTAATCCAACCTAAGCGGTTTGGAATTCTATGACAGTGCACATCGACAGGTATGAATCCCTGTTTTTTATGACCATATACCATCACAATATTTGCAGTTTTTCTTCCAACTCCTTTCAATTTTAGAAGTTCATCAAAATCCTTTGGAACTTCCCCAGAATATTTATCTATTATCGTCTTAGATATTTCTTTTATCCGTTTTGCCTTTGTTTTGTAAAAACCGACTGGATAAATCAATGATTGTATCTTTTCCTCAGGGAGACGTATCAGTTTTTCTGGAGTGTTGTATTTCTTCAATAATCGGATTGATGCTAGTTCTGTAACTTCGTCCTTTGTTCTGAGACTTAAAATACATGAGATCAAAGTGGTAAATGGAGTATGAATTATTTCTTTACCTTCTGCACGTGAAACAATTGGAATGCTGTATTGCTTCAGTTCTCTTTTAAGTATTATGAATACTTCATCAACGTGTTCTATACTTTGCATCATAAAAAACCCTTGTTAGTTAAGATTCCCCTAGATAACAATTCCATCTTATAAACTTATATATAACAATTTATGTAAATATATTACTTTCATTGTTTTTCCTTTTCAAAGTACTATTATAATGACAAAAGCCACAATGACGATAATATAGATTAATATCAGCATTTAAAATCCGATATTGTCTTCTTCTTTGAAGCTACTGTTATTTGATAGGATCACGCTTAATTAAACTGATTTTCCGTTCAGTTATTCAGCATCTATATTTTTATCATAAGAGATAAAATCGCCGTAAATGCAGTTGAATTTTTATTTAATGATTTAATCGAAAAACCTTTTGACACAAAATATTTAAAGATTAGAATTGACAAGGTTTCGAATGATAATAAACAGAAATATTTATTTAAAATGTATATCTAATGTTCTCTCATAAAAAAAATAAGGTGGCGGTATATTATATTAATAAAATTTGTGTTTTTTGGGGAATGTGACATGTAAATTTTTTTATACACTTAATATCATTATATTCAAAAAGAAAAGCAGGCAGCGCAACACAGTCTAAAAAAACTTTTATCCAATAAATGAATCTCATCTTAACATGAAACATGTAAAAATGTCAAATTGTAATTTTTTTGTTTGTACTATTTTGATTTTCTGATTGTTTTTGTAATTTGATTATCTAACGGCGAAGCTTTATATAATGTCATTTGAGAACAATAAACACGAAAATAAATACCATGCCATAAAATTGCGTGGTAAAATATGAAAAGAAATGGTGGTGAAAAAAAAATGGTAAAGAAGTATATGGAAATGTTGAAGGGATCATACTGTAAAATCGTCACCAGGGAACCAGGTGAAGATAGAGCCAGTGTGATTACTGGCACTCTTAAGGATATAGACTATAAGGATGGTTTTATAATAGTCGACTCCGAACAGGGATTAGGATGCTTAAGTATAAACACCATAGTTGCTATTAAACCAAAATCTGAAGAGAAATTGAGGAATTGCAAAAAATCTCTTAAAAATCTTTAAAAAGATGATATAGACATGGATTGATCTGGGACAGTTATAGTGTCGATTGCCATTATTTTAACTGCAACGGGTGCAGCAACAGTATTTCTAATATCCGGGGATGGGTTTTTTCTTTCACTTTAACTTCTGGTTTATAAAAATAGTTCCAAATAAGATTATTTTTTTCTCGGAGGGAATTTAGAAGGATAATGAAACGTATAAAAGTTAGAAAGAGTGGAGAGGATGGGAGGTTATTACACCCTGTTCCTTATATGGAATGATTGATTATTGAAAATTAACTATCCACTAAAATAGTGTAACATATCAATCTTTATTTATTTTTCCAGTCAAATGTCAAGATTGTTTCAATTAACAATTTTTATGGAAAAATTTAAGGTGTGCTAATATATTACATTGTTGGGAGATATTTTGTTAAAGAAATCCTTAGCAGTGGGAATTATTTTCCTATTCTTACTTTCAAGTCTAATACCAATAACTTCTAGTTACTCTAGTTATGAGACAAATAAGGCCCATACCGTCCATATAAATGAGAATGGAACCTTATCCGGTTATGTGACTGACTCAGCAATTAACCCGTTAGAGGGAGCAAGAGTACGAGTATATTTTCATGAAACATACGAAGAAAACTACACTGATTCTACTGGATATTATAATGTTACAAACATTCCTATCTGTTGGTGCTTGAAGAATGCAACAGCATCAAAGGATGGATACACTACAGAGTGGGTCTTACTTGCAATCGATGAGAATACAACCCACGACTTTGTCTTGATGCCTTTGGGTAAAACATTGTATGTTGGTGGAAGTGGGGCTGGTAACTATAGTAAAATCCAAGATGCTATTGATAACGCAAATGATGGTGATACGGTTTTTGTTTACAATGGTGTGTATTACACGACGCATTTTACAGGGATAATTATTAATAAAAAAATAAATATTATTGGAGAAAATAGATGCAGTACTATTATTGATGGTAAGATGGAGCATTTATTCGTTGTATGTATATGTTCAGAATATGTTAATATATCTGGGTTTACTATTAGAAACGGAGATTCCCCTGATGAAGATTTTAGATATGGAGCAGGTATAGATGTTGACGGTGGTATAGGTCACATAAATATCTCAGACAACATTATTTCCAATAATGCATATGGTATATTTCTATCACAATTCAACGATAATATTATAATATCAAGTAATAAAATAATCCAAAATAGAAATAGTGGGATTCTTCTCTCTGGTTCAAACAATAAAGTAATCGATAACAATATTATTCACAATCACGAGCATGGTATTTTTCTTATAGGCTCTGATAACACAATACTATCTAGAAATACCATTAAGGATAATAACCAAGTTGGTTTAAAACTTTTATATGACATAGATTTTCTAAAGAACTGTAGAGATAATACTGTATACCAAAATAATTTCATTAACAACAAAATTGAAGCAACTATTACTAAAACTTTTAAAGATTCAAGAATCGCAAAAAATATATTGATTGAAAATTTCTGGGATATACCTAGAGTTAAACCAAAATTAATTTTTGGTTCATATGTAATCATGATTTTGGTAATACGAATACCTATTATTCCCATAGTGGAGGTTGATTGGCATCCAGCAAAGGAACCATACGATATACCGTGAAGTCAAAATACAAAGCAATCAATCCATTCACAATGTTCTTAGAAAGACTAATTGAGCGGTTTCCAATACTTGGACAGATACTACAGCCGATCTATGATAAATTAGTATGAATATGATGCGAGTTAGAGCGAGTGGAGAGGATAAGGAGGGATAATATTATTCTGTAGAATTTATGATTTTTACGACAAAATATGACTATTTTCAGGTTATTCATCGGAAAATATATATATAATGAATGACAAATATTAATATGCTTAGAGAGAACAGACGAGGATAGCAATATCTTTCGGAAGTTCTAATTGAAGAATATCGGTGGATACTCAGTATTCATCGAAAAACCTTCCTCTAGGTACAACTAATTTTTTGAAATACCTATTTATCCTCCCGAAAAATCATTGGGATTGGTTTTTTAAAGCGATTTGCGTTTATGGAATTGTGAATAAGGGGGTGAGGGAATGACAACTTTTGGACAACGTATCAAAAAGGCGTGGAAAAATATCAATGAAATAAAGCAAAAAAAAGATAAAAAATGAAGAAAGATCTCCCGATATTTAAGGCAGTTATGAAATTGTAGATTTGGGGGAAGAGAAATGGGTTTATTTAAGAAAGGAAAGAAATTTAGGAAAAACCATAAACCATCATATGGTATTGGAGATGAACTGAGGGAAACTTATGTACCAGCATACAGTACTGATAAAAAATTAAGGAAAAGAAAAAAATAAGTTTATAACAATAGCATGTACACGTTGTAAGACAAATAATTCACCTGGTAGTAAATTCTGCACCGACTGCCACAGTTGTATCTTGAATGGACGTATTTTTGAACGATGTGGACGTATTAGTGCAATTGCAGTAATTGATGCTGCTGCAATAATTATTGCAGTGGCTACCCTTGCATTCCCATTAAGGATTTTAGGATTTTAACATCGCGATGACACATTTTTATGACAAATACTTAGTCTATCCGCGGAAAATCCTAAAGTTTTGGATTAAATATTAGCCATAACTTTTCTTAATCTCAACTCATTATTACCAATTGGTTCAATTTCAAACGCATCATTTGGACTAAAATGATATAAATCACATACTTGCTTTGGAATAGTGATAACGTAGGATCCCGCGACATCTCTAAGTTTACGTTTCATATGATTATCCATATGGATTTCCTACATAAAGTTTTTCCCCCATGTCCTTAACATATGTATATACCCGTTGAACAGCATATACAACTACGTATCTACCTACAAAAAAGGTATTTAAAGTCGACATTAGTCTGTCTTTTAGGGAAAAGGAGATGCACTATGGAAATTCCAGAAGCATTGGAACATAAATTAAATGCCGCATTTGTAGCTGGGCTTACTATATTTATAGTAGTCTTCTGGTTTCTCGTCATACCATCAGCATGATAGAGATATTCCAACCAGACAAATGCTACCCAATCATCAAAGAAATGACTTTAAAATAAAAAAACCTCTGCGTTATGGATAGTTTTATAAAGACATATATGTGCTTCCCACATTCATGCGTTTTAAGGAATTTACACTAGATTCATTTCAGGAAGATGCTATAAATGCAATTGAGCAACATTGTTCTGTTGTAGTGAGCGCTGCTACAGGCACAGGGAAAACGCTCATTGCAGATTACCTTATTGACAAGTATATCACGGCAAACAGGAAAATTATCTACACAGCTCCGATTAAGGCATTATCCAATCAAAAATTCAAAGATTTCAAACAGGATTATGGATCTGAGAACATTGGTATCATGACTGGTGACATTGTAATTAACCCTAGTGCACCGATCCTTATTATGACCACAGAGATATATCGAAACATGCTTTTAGATCACGATCCATTGATCAATGAGATATCGTACGTAGTTTTTGATGAGATTCATTACATGAGCGATCCCGAACGTGGTACAGTTTGGGAAGAGGCTATTATTTTCAGTACTCCACACATACGTTTCCTCTGCCTCTCAGCTACCATTCCAAACGCCAAGGAGTTTGCCTCTTGGATACAGTCTATTAAAAATCATCAGGTTGAAGTGATACGTTATGCAAAACGTGCTGTTCCCCTCCATCACTTTGTATTTGAGTCACGAGTTGGACTAACATCAGCCAAGAACCTAGCTGTAAATATGTATAAATATGGGAATGCATTCGACAATGTTCGCAGAGGTAAAAGAAAGAAACGTCATTATTATCAAGTTGCTTACCCAAAAGATGTTGTTTTTGAAATGCGTGACAAGTTGCCAGCTATCGTCTTTTCCTTTTCGCGTAAAGGGTGTGAATTTGAAGCCCTTAAATTAATTAAAAATATAGATTTTGTCTCTTCCGACGATGAACGGGACCGTATTACTGAGATTTATCGTAAGCACTTTAATCCTGATGTTAATCTCATGAATACCACTGCAAAGTTACGTGATGCTTTGATCAAAGGAGTAGGTTTCCATCATGCAGGATTGCTGCCACAGCATAAGGCCGCGGTGGAAGAGCTTTTCAGCGAGGGATTTCTAAAAGTGCTTTTTGCAACAGATACATTCTCTGTTGGAATTAACATGCCTGCAAAAACAGTTATTTTTAATGGTTTGAGAAAGTTTGACGGGCGCACCTTCCGCATGATTAATTCCAAAGAATATTTCCAACTTGCCGGTCGTGCTGGCAGGCGAGGAATAGACAAAGCTGGTTATGTCGTTGCAATTATTGATAGAAGAGAAAACAATATTGACAAATTCATTCAAATCTCTTTGGCTGACACTGAACCTATTCGCAGTCAATTCCAGTTGTCTTTCAACACCGTTCTGAACCTGCTGACTCATTACGATAAGGATCAAATCGAACGAATTCTGAAGAATAATTTTGATTATTATATTAGCAGTAAGAAAAGTAAACGCCAAGTACACATAAAAGCCTCTTTTAATAATAAGCGTCGATTGCTACATAAAATGGGATACATAACTCATGATGGTAAACTTACAGACAAGGGGTTATTTGCACGGTTCATCCATTCTAATGAATTGCTGATCAGCGAGATGTTTACGACGAACCTGTATAAAAAATTGTCCGACACCGAACTTTTGCAGGTCATAGCTGGCATGGTATACGAACAACGTCAGAATGATCATTTCAGTTTTCACGGAATCGGACAAAGATACAAATTATTATTAAATAAAATTCAGGAAAATCCTTTTGTAATTAAGAAATTGAATAAACTTTCTTTGAAACGAATGATGGCTTTAGTTGGCGCGTGGAGTGAAGGTGCCAATTTTGGACATCTACTTCATTTTACAAATATTGGTGAGGGAGACATTATACGTTTGTTCCGTCGCATCATTGACATGATCAACCAGATTAAACGTGCAAGCTGTGATTATGAGCTAAGAGAACGCTTGGACGCTTGTCAAAAGAATATTGATCGTGGCTTGGTTGCTGTAGAGTTATAAATCTGGATTTAACCTATTTTATCATTGCATTATTTTAAAGATTAAATACTAGAGTTCATTTGGTTTTTTTGCTGGATGCCAATCAAAATTAATCCAAGGAAGCTGTATATTAACTATTTGGATTTTCCCAAAAATTGGGTAGGGCAATCTTCTTTGTTTATCCCAGTAATTATTGTTCCATTTGTTAGTATTAGAGAAAGGTGTGATAAAAAAGGCATTTTTAGGTCTGTTACTTATGAAATTGTTACGCTCTATTACATTATTATTAGAGGTATTCTCAAAGCAGATACCATACATTATATTATTCTTAATGTGATTATCATGGATTAAGTTGTTTGAGACTGCGTTCATAAAATGAATTCCATAACCATTATTCTCAATGATATTCTCATAAATCTCATCATTGTAGACATAGCGGCCTACAATGCCTTTTATTTTATTATTTGAAATATTGTTTCCATTGACAATTGAATCAGTTGACCAAAAACATAATCCTATGCCATATACTTCACCATCACGTATGATATTATTGGAAATAACATTATTAGATGATTTATATAACCAAACACCAAAAACACTACTTCTCGATATGATGTTATCTGATATTGTTGTGTGTGAAAAACCATTAGATGCATTTTTGTATACGTATACACCATATTGATTATCTACAATTAGGTTTCCAGATATTACACAGTCAGCCGATTTATATAAATAGACACCAGCTTTGAATTCGCCGCTATTTTGAATGGTAAACCCCGAGATAGTAACTTCATCAGCTCTGTTTATTTTTACAACATCTTTTTGATTGCCACCATCAATAATCGTTGTAGATCTATCCTCGCCAACCAAATCTATTTTTGTTGAAATAACTAGGTTCTCATAATATGTTCCACCATATACATATATGATATTGCCCTCAGATGCGTTTTCAATGGCATCCTGGATGATGCTGTAGTTACCTGGTCCAATTCCACCAACATATAATATATCACTATCAAAAATTTGCATTTTTTCAGTTACAAAATTTCCAGTTGCAGAAACAATACTTGCTCCAATAAACAAGAATACAATTGTAACTGCCCAGCCTTTTTTAAAGAATTTATTTATATTCATTTATATTCTCCTCCCTAAATATAGGATACAAAAGGATGGTTTAAGTTTTTCTATTTGACTTTTTATTATAACATTTGTCACAATTTATAACAATTTAATTACAAAACCACAGTTTTTACATTATAAAGAAGGCTGGAGCTGAAGAAAACATATGCAAATGTAGTTACTCACGAAGAAATTGAAAAGATAATTAATACACATACAAAGCCTGTTCATAAAGCGCTTATTGAAACATTTCTAGTTACAGGTGCTCGTTGCAATGAGACTATCAAGCTCAATAAAAAAAGTCTCTCTTTTACTACATGGATTTGAGGGATGTTGTTATAAAGATGACAACTCGACTCCAATATATGAAATAGAAACATGGCACCTTAAAATGAAGAGAAATACGATTGAAAATTAAGGAATGTAAAATAGCTTAATATATAAAGATGTTTACCATAGTGGATTACCATATGGTATACCATATGGTTTATCAAGTGTTTTACCACTTTGGTTTACCCTATATATAATTAAGTATTTACAAGTCTTTTAATAACTGTAAAATGTTGTAGTATATATGAAGAAAGAAAAACATAAAACACCAAGCAGAAAAAGGTACGAAAAAAATAACCCAGTTTGGTCTGTTAGAATGCCCAAAGAATGGATAGATGAGGTAGAATTTATATTAGAAGCTAATGGTCAGAGCAGAAGAGATTTTTTAGGTGCTTTTCTAGAAAAACAAATGTTAAACTATGAAGAAACCAGAGTGACTTGGCATAAAAAAGGTCATAGCCAAGGTTATGAAAAAGGTTATCAAGAAGGATATAATAAAGGGATGAATGACTGGGCGATATGGGTGTATTGCTATAATTGTATGACGCCGGTTTATATCAAACCAAACTCTAAGGATCATAATATAACAATTGAGCAGATGAAAGGATTTTTAAAACATTCTCAATGTCCTAAATGATAATGATGGTTTTTTTTAATTATCAATCCGAAGATTTCTTAGAACAATAGTTATCTTCTTCAACAATTGTGTATTTTGACCTCCTTCCATATCATAAATGACATGGCTTTTTTCACCAAAGGAAAGAAAAAACCTGTGACGTTTTGAAAAAAACGTCCATGCGATTCATCCCACAACTTAAAAGTTGGGGATTTCTCATCTGTATTCACGTTAATATTCCAACTAGATTCTAACTGTATTTTAGCCGCCCAATTTAAAAGTAAGTGGACAGACGTAGAAAATATTGCTTTATTTTTATCTATACTTTTTGTAATTGTACCAGGCCATTATTGAATACTATCCAGCGTAATTTATCGCCATTTTCAAGTTTGAGAAGTTCAACCACTTCTGAAGGAACAGTAATTCTTCTCCTAGATCCTATAACCGTTAAAGATGTGTCCTTAATGCACCGTATATCATCCAATTCAATTTTCATAAGATAACACTGTAGATAATATTGGATTCGTTCATAAAAACTTTGTTATTTATTCAATGTAAATCCTAGTTGTTTAATCAATCCTTCATAGTTTAGAATTTTTAAAAACATTTAAAAATAATTTTAATACAATCTAGATAATAGATAGTTATAAATGTTTACACGGTAAGGTGGAATACTAGATAAGAAATACTTTTGATAATGTAAGAATCCCCATAGATATTGCATAGATAGGTATCACTAATTTCCAGATATTGTTTGACAATACTCTTACTATATATGGAGAGATTATAGCAGCAAGAAAACCACCAGTAAATATTGATGGTAAAAGTACATAATCAATGGTTACACCATATGAAGATATTAATAGGAATGATGTCACACCCACAATGCATACAAAACCTTCTGCTAAAGAAACAATGGCTGTAGCAGTCTTTTCATAAACACCTGAGAATAACTGCCCCATCATTACCACTGGACCATATCCGCCAGCTCCTATTCCTTTATTGAAACCTGCTAGAGCTGCAAATCCGGTAAGTAATTTTGGTTTATAGGTATCTCTTCCCTTTTGCTTTAGTCTAATCAAACCAATAATTCCCATAAAAAGAACCAAAATTCCAACATATGCTTTTATCAAATCATCTGGAAATTTTAATGAATAGTATGCAAGAATAACTGAAAAAAATATAGCTAAACAACCAATTCCTGCTATCAAAAGCATAATCATAGTTTCTTTATTTACAGGTCTTTTAATAGAAAACTTTACATTCTGAAATTCATTATGGAAAATACCTGATGTTACTCCAGTCACCGCTTCAGATATTAGAAGTATAGGAACCACCTGAAGAGGATCATATCCAATAAGAAACAACAAAGGGGTTAGTCCAGTGCCAAAACCCATCCCTGCCGAAGAATCCATCATTTCAAAAATAAATGCAAATAATACAACATAAAGAATTAATTCCATTTCTAATCTCCTATTTAGACAACAGGTTTATTTAGCTGTGACTATAGCTGAGTGGAAAAAATCAACATCGTGATTATGTAAAAGATTACCGCGAAAGATACGCGTGTTAAGTTATGTCTAGTAATTTTCATTCTTTCTAATGCTGTCATTTCAACATCAAGCATCCTAGCGATGCTTCCAATTTCATCTGGATATTCATCCTGCTGTAGATTTATTTCTTTCATTTACATCTTTTTCTCCAATATTTATTAAAAATATATATAGTGTAGTAGGTATTTAAATCTATTGGTAAAATACAAATATATAATGGTTTTATTCAAATTAATAATGGTATAGTATGGATATAATCAAAAATAAACCATATTATAACGGTTAATAACCAATTTAAACCAAACATTCAATCTATTAAAATATCACACAAATATTTCTTTTAAAATCAGAATGTAATCATGAAATTTACAAGTAACTTTTATGTTCATTTTCCAGGATATGTAATATAACTAACACTTTTATTTGTAAAAAATGCCAGGAGATAGAAGGTAATCCATTTTTAAATTAAAAAAGGGTTAGAATAAAAATTGATTATGTATATTTTTTCTTAACTGTAACGCTAGGAAAAGGTTTTAGTTGAAAATTAAGTTTAGGACCAATAATTTCTAATTTATTTTGTTATAGCTGAAATGATATAACCTTTTCTTTTCTTTCTCCATTTACCCCAAATTTTAAGAATTGGAGGAAGAACAAATATTGAGGTAAGATAAGAATAGGCAATAGTCAAAGATGTTACAATACCAAACTGTTGTTCTGGAGGTATTGGAGCAAGTATCATCATTGCAAAACCAGCGGCTGTGGTTAGAGCTGCAATAAATAATGCACCACCTGTATGACCTACTGTTTTTGATACAGCTTTGCATACATCCCCGGTTCTATCTGCTGTTAATCTGAATCTCTCAGTTGTATGAATGCAAAAATCAACTCCTATTCCAATAGTAATACTAGTGACCATTACTGTCATAATATTAAATGAATATCCAATAAAATATACACTACCAACAATCCACAAAACAGAAACACCAACTGGTAATATCGATATTAATCCCAAAATTAAATTCCTATAAACAATAATCAAGACTATTGCTGCTAATAAAACTGATATAGCAGTAGATATGATCTGACTCTGAGTCATTGATCCCATAATGGTATATATAGATGATGATTCTCCAGTTACAATAGATTCAACGCTACCATAGCTAGTCATATCCTCATTTAGATCATTATATAAAATTTCTATCTGTCTATTTGTATCAATATCACTTGATCCTGAAACATCGATGCTAGTGTAAATTCGAATGATAGCTGCATCATATTCACTATTAGTTTTATGAATAACTGATTGGGTATCCCTGCTATAAGTTTCATGATTATAGAGGTAGTCGTAAACATGTTTAACATCATTATTAGATTCAGGAATACCATTTGAATTGATGTTAAATTCAGATTTCAGAGATGAATTTTCTTTTATAGTTTTTCTAATTATTGAAAGAATCGATAATTCCTTGGGATCCCCTGATGGTGTTTTTGTAATATATTTATCATCTCGAAAATTTTCATACGTTTCTGAAATCCCCTCTAAAAATGATACAGTTGCAATATTACCTTCAAGGAGAATATATTCTTGAGATTCACTTGATGATGGAAATATTTCTGAAATATTTACAATCAGCTTCATTGCTTTGTTTTCTTCAGGCAAAAAATCATTCATATCAAAAGAAGTTTCAACCTGTAATGCCCCAAATAACATAATTAATGATATTCCAATTATTATTAGTTGAATTAATCTTGATTTATTCAAAACAATATCAGCAATTTTTTCCATAAAATTATTAAGACTAAATCTTTTTTTCTCAGAATTTAATTTAATTATTCTTTTTCTATCTAAAACATATCTTACTGCTGTTTGAAATGTTAAAGCTGTGATTAATGTATACACAATTCCTAATCCTATTAAAATTCCAAACTCTCTAAGTGGAGGTATACTTGCCGATAAAAACGACAGAAAAGCAATAACAGTAGTTATTGTTGCAAGTATCATTGCCATACCAACATCTTTTAAGGCAACGATAATTGATTCCCCAGGTTTTTTTCCCTTATTAAGCTCAGTTCGATAATTATGAAATAAATGAACTGAATAATCAACTCCAAGTCCCAATAAAATGGGAACCATTGCAACCATCATTGTATTAAAACTAATTCCTAAAAGAACCATTGTTCCAAAGAGCCATATTATTGATATGCCTAGACTAACTAAGGGCAGTAGCACATATGAAACTCGTTTAAACATTATTAGAAGGATTACACATATAACAATAAAAATCCCTGGCATTATTATCATATTCGCTTCTTCAGTTACTTCATTTATTTCATCTGATATCATAGCTGAACCAGTTACTTTGACCTGAATTTGTCTTAATTCTGAATCTTCATAAGTGAGCATATCTACTATTTCTCTACTAGTATCCGATGATCCAGCATTCATAAAACTAGATTCGCCATTACTTGATGAATTTAATACAATCATAATGAGAGTTTTACTGTTAGGATCCTGTTCATAATTATTTGATATTAAGGTAACAGTTGCTGTTTTTAATTCTTCTAAGAAATAGGGTTTAATAAATAATTTTTTATCAGAAAAACCACTATCAGGCGATTGATCTAAAGTAACCCATAAAGAATCTAAATCTTTTAGAGACAAACTATCCTTTGACATATCTCCTTCTTTTAACATTGTAAATAATTCATCAAAACTTTCCCAAGAAAAATTATCAAATCTTCCTAATATCCTAGTTGATATTGCATTTGCTATTGGGCGATTCTGTATCTTTTCAATTGTTTTTTGAAGATAACTCAAATTTATTGTAATTTGAGACCAAGGTTTATTTAATATTGGATTCTGAAAAATTCTTACCCCAGCATAGGAGTTTACAATTTTTGCAGGCATTTCAAAATTTCCAAAATTTGGAGCAATTCCATAACTTCCAAGTTCATTCCTGCTTACTTCAATAATAATATTATTAGTATTCTTATCAATTGTAATATTTCCGGTATTTAGTTGAATTGGAAAGGAAATCCCTTGATTATTTTGTTCAATCCATAAAAAGATTTCATTTGAGTATGATTTTTTCAGTTGTCCCCTAAATATATTTTTTATAAATTGCTTTATGTTATCAAATAATCCTGCTCCTACATCCCAAACTGTTTCAGAGGGTTCAATATGCGCAGCAATTTGGTATTTTATATCTGGCATACCTTCTGGTTTTATCTCATTTTCAAATCCGATATACCATTCAATTACATTTATTTTATTATGAGGTACAGCTATGTTACTATCTAATTCAGATAAATCATATAATTCTATTGAAAAAATATATGAATTATTTGTAATCTTTATTTGATAATTTTTTATATCAATACTATCAATATTTTCTCCTTTTGTTAATCTTGGATATGGGTTAAAATCAGGATTTTCATTTGGATCAGGTATACTTAACATATGAATTTCATTATTATCGGGTTTTTGCATTAGATCACTTAATGCAATTTGTAATTGTTCATCTGTACAATTTATCATTGACTTTCCAAATTCAAGTTGACATATTGTATCAATAAAATTCGTTATGCTTATTGTATAATCAATTTCCCGATGTCTTTCAATATTTTTTATTAAGTTATATTGTTCCTTTAGTGCTTTTGGAGTTAGTATGTTTTGTGCATTTTCTTTTTCAACTAAAACCATTAGCATTTCACCTGTTTGTCCGAAATATTCTGATACTCTCTGACTAGCAGTTACTACTTCGTCATCAGGCATGAAATCTTCAGTTGAAGTTTCCATTTTTAGAAATGGTATTAACGAACTAAAACCAATTGTTATCATCAGCACTACACTAATGACAAACCATGGTTTCCTTTCGATAAATTTACCATATCTTTCTAACATTTTATCCCTTTTTTCGATTATTCTAAGATAATTGCATTTTAACAAATTAATAAATTTAGTAGGATATTGATATGAAAATATTTAAATATATCGGTTTAGAACGGTTTGATTCCGATACATTTATTAAGTTGAATTGGATTTATTTAATGGAGATATGACTATGTTTCTGAATATTGAAACAATGCATGGTGAACAAAGAGGTTTTCTTCCGCTCTATATCCTTTATTCAATCCAAAAGAAACCAAAATCTGGATATGGATTAATTAATGAGATTAAAGAAAAAACTGAGGGTATGTGGATCCCTAGTAAAGGAACAGTTTATCCTATGTTAAAAAATATGGAAAAAGAAAGATTAATTCAAATAAAAACGGTAGAAAAACGTGGAAAGAATATTTATCAAATAACTTACGACGGAGAAGAAATATTAAAAAAATTATATAAACAAAAAGATCAATTGGAAAAAAAATTTTATCAATTTAGAAAATTAATCGCTGAAATGATTAAAGAAGACGGTAAAATCATGAATGTATTATTTGAGATTGGATCCATATCAAAAAAGCTTTCATCAAATCAGAGAAATAATTTGATTAAAAATCTTGAAAAAATTCTCAGTGGCATGAAAGGAAAATAATATAGTTACTATAAAAATAATATCTTTCTAATATTAAAAATATTTATCAATTACATGCCATTGTTTCAACAGTGGCTGTTAGAAAAATTAAAATAACAATTTTATTTATAAATGAGTCGAAGAAAAAGGTGGTTTCCTTATAGATCTCTGACGTAGTATCGCCGAACATATCAAAGAAAATTTAACTTTTTTTACTATTTTTAATCATAATAAGATTTTAACTTGTCTCTTGGCGTTCTAATGAAAGTAAAACAATAGTATTATTTTAAAGATTTAAAGCGATAAAATATAAAAAAATAAGCTGTATAAAGGATTTTAGCTAAAGGTTAAGTTTAGTACCTGTTTATTAAATAGTTATTAAAAAAAAAAGGTTTGTATAAAAGCATTCTATACTATAAATTCTTGAATTTTCATTATTACGATCTCTGTCAGTAGCAGCTTGAATTCTTATCCGTCGAATTTCAAGGAGAGAGCTAAGTTTGATTTCTACATTTTTATTTGATTAAATAGCGGTTCTTTGTGTTAGTAGGTTTTTTCCTTTGTCTGTTATATATAGTGTTTTTCTTCTTCCTAGTTTTTTTGAAAATATTAATCCTTTTTCTAGTAGTGATTCTATTCGTCTTTGAGTAGTAATTTTAGATATTGAAAACTGCTTTCCAATTCTAGAATAGGAAACAAGAGAGTTTCTTTTGTTTTCAATTTTTATATAATTCAGAATTTCAAATAGTATTTCTTCTAGTTGTATGTCATCGATTTTTCTCCCGGGTAATTCTTGTAATTCTTCTTTTAATATAGCTATCTGTGTTTTATCTAAAAGAAAAGGATTCACACGAAGTAACAACAAACAATTATGTTTTCTTATCATTTCATTAAGTACGTATATGTTTTCAATCACTGATTCAAAAGACGAATTAACGATAAGATACTCAATACGATCAAACAAAACAATTGAACGTTTCCTTTTTGAAATAAAACCTTCAATGATGGAAAGTAACCCTTCAAAATCAGAACACACAAAACGATTTCGAATATTTTTCTTTTCTTTCTCCATTGAAAGCCTCACAACAAGGGGAGAAACATCAACAAAAACATTCTTTAACTCATCCTCTCTCATCCTACCAACATACAAACCAGGATGATTAGAATGAAGCATACCAGAGAAAATATCAACAGCATTATCACTACTAACATCAGAAACAAGATAACTCTGACCAAACAACAACCTACCATGTCTCTCTTTCTCATAAGTAACATCCTTGCAGACAAACAAAATCTCATGAACATTATTTGACTCATCACGCATAAAAGAAGTAGAAACAGAAAATATTCTTTTAATTCCAAAAGATGTATTTATCGAAACTTCTTCCAAAGTTGATACTTTCCCTTTGAAAATAGTATTTATGTAACCCTTTAATTCATTAAGATTAACGAAAAATTCAAGGTTATTAACATGTTTCCCGATAATACGAGATTGTGTATAACCCGTAATCATTTTAGCTGATCTATTCCATATTTTTATCTTAAAATCTTTTCCTATTGAGAATATGATTTCAGAGGTACTATCTATGACATTTTGAAGATGATCCTTAGTTTCTTTTATTTTTTCTTCTGCTTTCTTCCTATTAGTGATATCCTCCCCTGAACTCAATGTTCCAATTATTTTTCCTTTTTCATCTCTTATGAGAGTATTATACCAATTGATAAGTCTTAATTCACCGTCTTTTCTTAAAATAGGATTCTCATAGTAATCAACAATTTCATCTTTTCCATTCATTAAGTTATCAAAAATATTTTTCACATCATTAGCTATTTCTTTAGGTAAACAGTTTTTAAACCAATTTTTACCAGATAAATATCCAATATCATATCCAAAAATCTCATATCCCTTATTA
>Ga0272442_10002453_pt1 | contig 26860 bp, 29 predicted proteins | sample SSMForm2O_FD_200262 | JGI IMG/M metagenome (GOLD analysis project Ga0272442, IMG submission 200262) | Marine sediment archaeal communities from Little Sippewissett salt marsh, Falmouth, MA, United States - SSM-Form-2O | ecosystem: Environmental > Aquatic > Marine > Wetlands > Sediment ... | reverse complement strand
AAGAGACAACGTAACTATCGCAGGCAACGTCACCATGGACGGCTTGTCAAACGGCTTGCATAACGTGACGGTGTACGCGAGGGACGAGCTGGAAAACACTGGTACATCAGAAACCGTCACCTTCACCATAGACGCGGCCTTCCCAACCGCGTTGGTGGCGGCTTCCACAGCGTCAGCAGCCATAATCGGCGTGGGACTGCTGGTGTACTTCAAGAGACGCAAGTATCAAACGAAATAAACCGTGAAAAAGCCGCTGACTCGTTTAGGCGCCAACCCCAGTTAAACTCTTTTTTTGTCTACTATAATTACTCTGTAAAAAACCACAGCAACATCTACTGGTTTCTGGATAGTTACATGCTCTTGCCGCAGTGTGTGCAGAAAACGGCGTCCGGTAGATTTTCTTCTCCGCAGTGTGGGCAATACCGCGCTTTTCCAGTAGCAGGTGAAGCTGGAAGCGGCTCGCTTGTTGGCACCTTTATGGAGAAGAATGCTTTAGCCGCAAATATCCAAGCCAAGTAGCTTACAGTTGTGCCCGCGAACGTGATGATTAAAGCAGCAGTGGCGGATATTAAAGCGGCAAAAAACAGTGAAGCACCTATACACGCGAGAATCAGCGCCAGCACACTACCAGCTACAAGCGCCAAACCAGCAGTTCTGAACAACCGCGTCTTGGACTTGGCGGCGAGTAGGTTGAACGCTCGCATAGTAAACAAGGCTTGAACCAGACCCGCTAAGGAAAAGACGGGCATAGCAGGCGCCATGTAGCCTAGGATAGCCTGAAGGTTAGTTTGCCCGGGAACAGGGTTAAAGGAGGAGATTATGTTGCTAAAGTTCATGAACACGACAGCGACTATTAAGACGGCAGCCACCCCGCTCACGACTATGCTGGAAAGAAGTCCGTAAAGCGCGTTGTCAAAGATGCCTGGGTCTTTGTAGCCGCCAGCAAATCTTCTCATCGCAACCATGAAAAGGATTATTCCAGCGAACCCCGCCAAACCCACAGCCGACGAGAATGGTGACGCTGCATTTGCACTAGTTGAATATGTATTGAAAAATATAGGGAGACTCAAAACTGGACCGATAGCGCTCACCACGATTAACGATGCGCCTATGCCACCCATCATCCTGTTCGACTCAACAGTCATAAACCGTTGCACCTCACGTTATTATTAGCCGAAGTTCAGGGAATAAGGTTTTTGCAAGCGAAAACCCGATGGTTGTGACTGTGCTAGCGCAACAAAAAAGAGTTAAATGGTGAAGACGCGCTGTAAACGGTGGGCTTTTGACATGGAACAAATGGAAATGTCACCTGAAGAAATGAAAAAGCAGGAAGAAATGGTAAACTCGATGTGCATCTGCGAAAGCTGCCCCACATACAAGGCTTATGGAAAAAAAGATGACTACATAGCTTACTGTTTTCCCACGCATGGAAAAAGCAAGAACCTGGCAGAGCACGGCTGCATATGCGGAACGTGCCCAGTGTACGAAAAAATGAAATTCGTGACAGCTTACTACTGCACCCGAGACGTCGAAATGAAGCAGAAAACCGCAATTGCGGAAGCAGCATGGAAAGGACACAGCGTCTGGGACCACCTCAAAGGAAAGAAACCGTAAAAACACAGCATTTTCTCCTTCTTTTTTTAAAAACCGCTGTTCCAAACGCGGTAGCAGGGTAAAACGGCGCGTGCAGTTATTGCTTGTATTTTAAGATGATGTCTCCTACCTCGACACCCAAGTCTGATGCGATTACAGGGCATTTAGCCATAAGCAAAAAGAACAAGCCGTTATGTTCACTTAAGCCTTCGTAGTTGCCTTGACCTTTCGAAATAACAAGGTCATGTTCTGTTATCCAGCTTTTCACCGTTTGAGAGTTCCGCTCGGGTCCTGTTCCTGCCTCACCGTTACTCATTTTTACGAATTCAACGTTCGGCAAGTCGCAAAGACCCATGTATACTGCATCCTCCAAAGTTGCATCGTTTATGATTGGCCCGCCTTTTACAACGAACCTTATTTTTTCAAGGTTCCTCGCTTCAAGAAAAGTTTCTACAAGGAGCTTGTCGAAGCCTATCTCTCCCGCGTTATCAGTGAAAAACAAAAGGGTTTCAGCGTCCTCTAGCTTTTCTTTCAGTTTCTCATAATCGTCGATAGCGAACTGTTTTTTCAAAACTTCGTTAACTGTCTCTTCCAAGTTGAACTTTTGCAGCGGACCAAAATCAATGATGTTCCCTGCTATTGCAAGCCTAACCGCTGTTCTAAGAGGGTCACTGCTTTCTTCAACCTTCTTTTTGAGCGCAGGGTACATTTTCAAAACTGAATCGTTGCTTTCCTTCTTAACTTCCTTGTAGGGGTCACTTTCGTTTGTAAGACGCTTCACTATCCTGTGAACTTCATGAGCTAATTCTGGCGGAGTTGAGTCCCAATTTGACTCCAGAAGCTTCTTCGCGACTTCCCTTAAAACCTTCTGATGAAGCTCCTCATCATCGCTTATGAAGCGCACAGCCTGCAAAGCCTGCCTCTGGAAACACGGAATACAATCAAGGTTCAGCTTCACTCTTCGTAACCCCGTTGGATACTAAGTAAAACAACAATTTAATTATATTTCACATTCACGAAGCAATCAGGTTATATGAAGCTTGAACAAATTTGGTTCACGCGGGTGAATAAGATGGTTGAGTCCAGAGAAAAAATAGTTTTGAAGCCCATTGGAGTTGTCCACACAAATGTGTCTGACGGTCAGGTGAAAGAAGAACACAGGGAAGTTGAAGCAGTTGTGGAGGTGTTTCCCGAGTTTGAAGAAGCACTGGACGGCTTGGATGGATATTCGCACCTGTTCATCATGTCTTACCTGCACAAGTTGAGACCTGAACAGATTGGGCCTCTAAAAATGAAGCCTAAACGAGCAGTAAAAAGAGGTTTCAATCTTGAAGAGCTTCCAACCTTAGGTGTGTTCGCCTTAGATTCGCCGACTCGCCCGAACCCCATAGGACTCACTCTTGTACGGCTGCTTAAAAGACACGGCGGGAAGCTTTTTGTTGCAGGAATCGACCTGTTTGACGGCACACCAGTCATTGACGTTAAGGCATATCAACCAGATTACGAAGCAAAAAATTATTCTATGCCTGAATGGTACCTCAAAATCATGAATAAAAGTGGACATGTCTAAAGGAACAGCATTAAATTGTTTATGCGTGCTCACACATAAAAATCTAGAAGCAGAGAATAATTAAACTAGCAAATTACAAAAAAAGCGGGTAAAAAATGAGTGAAGGAAGAGGTTTTGGAAGAGGAAGCGGCGGTCAAAGGCAACGTATTGGTGGACCCGAATCTTGTAAATGTCCTAAGTGTGGATACACAGTGCCACATACTCGCGGAACACCATGCACTACTATGACCTGCCCTAAATGCGGTTCAAGATTATTGGGTTCAAAGTGACCGCCCACCAACCGTCGTTTTTAATTTTCTGATTTTGGTCCCTTAACTAGTCTGCGGTAGCTGCCTCTTGTGTGTACGCAATGCGTTTTTGACGGCTTCTTCAACGTTGCTGCCTGGTTTGGTTTGCATATAGGTTATGTTATGTTGCTCTAGGATTTCAGATGCTCCAACGCCGAGTTCATTAGCAATTACCATTTCCACCCCGTCGTCAATTAAGGTTTTAATTGCGATTGGTCCAGCTCCATGAGAGTAGGATAGGGCAGGGTTCTCCAGCACTCTTACGATGGTTATTTTTTCATCGTCAGCATCAACTATAGTGAATGTTTTGGCTCTACCGAAGACATTTGATGTAACGTCCTCTAACCCGTTCTTTCCGTTTGTTGCAACGGCTATCCTATGTTTAACCATGAATATTTCACCTTCTCCCGATTTTTAACTTCCTCAACACGTTCCACGTTTATGTTGCGGCTGTCTTTATTTTTCGAGTTTTGCTTTCAAGTCTTCGATTCGGGCTTTGATGTCGTCCATTTCTTTTTCAAGGTCTGCTTTTTCTGTCACTAAGTCTTTGTGATAGTTTTCCAAGGCTGTGACTTCTTGCTTTGGAGTCTCCGGTTGTGTTACTGGCGGATATGTTTGTGGGTAAGCGGGTTGAACAATTGCGGGTGGTGGGTACACGTACCAGCCTCTTCCGTAGCCTCTTCCCCATCCTCTGCCGAATCCTCGGCCCCAGCCTCTACCGAAGCCTCTGCCGTAGCCGCGGCGTGGGTTCATATATCCGGGAACTGAGTATCCTGCGCAGTAGCCTGCTGCTCTTCCGGTCATGGGTCCAGCGCCGTCTGGTCCTGTTTTGTCTCCTCTTGGCATTTTTTTGTTTCACCTCTATTTTGTGTTTATGCACAATTTACATTTATTAGATAATGCACAAAAATATATAAGTATTACGCTGCAACTTAACAAACAGATCACAATGTCACGCAGACGCTGCAGAAGAGGAAGAAGAGGAAGATTCCCCAAACCAGTCACCATACCAACCCCCTCAAAGGTAGAACAATTCATCCCACAACCCAGAATACCCGCCAGCCCCATCAGAATTGAACCAGCAGAAATAGAAGCCCTCAGACTAGTAGACCTTGAAGGCTTATCCCAAGAACAGGCAGGAACAGAAATGGGCGTTTCAAGAGGCACCATCTGGAGACTCCTTCAAAGCGCAAGACGAAAAGTTGCCCAAGCCCTAACCGAAGGCCGCGCCCTTGAAGTCACCAACGAAGCAAATTATCCTTAAAAGACAAAAAGTAACGTTCTTAACTTTATTTTCCGTTAAAACACACTGCATTGTTGTTGTGATATGACAGTCACATATCTTTAAAAATATACAAGTCTGAAATAATTCAGGAGAGAAATGAAAGGATTGAATAAAGCAAAATACTCAGCGTTGGTTCTTCTAATTCTACTGGTTTCTGCTATGTTTGCGTTAGCTTCGGTAAATGCACAAGATGAGCCTATAGAGACAATCCCTGAAGAACAATACCCCTTCTATTATGGGGTACCAAACCCCAATAACCCTCCCAGTCCTCCACCCGAAACTGAAGAAACTGCCATAGTAGTTGTAGTAGCATCAGTGGGCGGAACAACTAATCCCGAGCCAGGAGTATACAAATACAACTACGCTGCGACTATTACGTTGGAAGCTACGCCAAGCACTGGATTTAGGTTCCTATACTGGACTATCCGCGGGTCCTACACGCCTGGACACAACCAACCACCAATAAACTACCCCGTAAATGCCGAAGAAGACCCTGATTATGTTCCAGATTTTCCAGACCCTTCAGAAGTAGCTGAAGACAGTCTTATATTCTCAACAAACCCGTTGCAAATAATCTGTGGATACGGTTACACGTACGTGTATGAACCCGTATTCGCTCCAACCACTGCACCACCCGCAACAAACGACGCAGTTGTAACTGTTCTGGATTCAATAGGCGGAAGCACAAATCCGGCATCAGGAACATACACTTACCGAGACGGTTCAGTAATTAACTTAGAGGCAACACCAGATTCAGGATATACTTTCCAATACTGGGTTGCTGTAGGCGAAGATGGACATCCCACTGCACTCACCGATAACCCAGCGGGCATAACTTGTGGATACGGCTATACATACTCATATCAGGCGATGTTTGCTCCGTCTGACGCTGCTCCAGCCCCTGCAGGCATACCTGACGAATATTTTTACGCCATAATAATAGTGCTGGTAATAGTAGTCGTAATTGCAATTGCCGCTGCGCTGATGTACCGAAGCAAAGGCAAGTAAGCCTCCACTCTTTTTTCCTTTTTTATTTCAAGCTGACTTTTATGCGCATAAAAAGTGTTATTTAGCAGTTAACGACTTCCTTGTCTCTGGTGTCCAGCTTGCAGTTCAAAGGAAGAGACATAGTATCAATCGAAGATTTCTCCCGCGAAGAAATCAATTACATCTTGAAAAGCAGCCACGCCATGGAACCTCTTGCCATGGAAAGCTCAGACTTACTCAAAGGAAAAATCCTTGCTACCCTGTTTTTTGAGCCAAGCACTCGCACACGCTTAAGTTTTGAAGCTGCAATGCTCAAGCTAGGCGGCTCCACCATAGGCTTCGCCGAAGCCGAAATCACCTCGGTCAGGAAAGGAGAAAACCTCGCCGACACCATACGAACCGTGGAGAACTACGCGGACATAATAGCTCTCAGGCACCCTCTCGAGGGAGCCGCGAAACTCGCCGCAGAATTTTCCAAAGTACCCATACTGAACGCGGGTAGCGGTGCGGAAGAACATCCCACTCAAGCGCTGATGGACCTGTACACGCTGCAAAAGGAGAAGGGAAAAATCGACGGTTTGAAAATCGCGTTGGTAGGCGACTTAAGGTACGGGCGAACCGTTCACTCGCTTGCGTACGCGCTTTCCCTCTACAATATCGAATTGTACCTGATTTCGCCTGAAACCTTGAGAATGCGACACGAAATCATCCGCACCGTAAAGAACAAGATTTCCATAGTTGAAGACTCCAATCTGGAGAACATAATCCCACAAATAGACGTCTTGTACGTCACAAGAATACAGAAGGAGCGTTTTCCAGAGCCCGCAGAATACGTGAAAGTCAAAGGCGCCTACAGGATAGACTTGAAAACCCTGAAAAGGGCAAAGAAAGACATGATCATTCTGCATCCGCTTCCACGCGTAGACGAAATCGCCGCCGAAGTGGACAGCACACCGCAAGCACGCTACTTCCAGCAAGTGTGGAACGGCATCGTAGTCAGAATGGCACTGTTAGCGTTGGTTCTAGGCGCCGTAAAATAAGCCTGAGTTCAAGTAGAGGCGAACCTGTTAAACGTTGTCAAGGTGCCCATAGACCCGCAAGAAGGACACTTGTGCAAGACTCCGAACCAGCTTTTCCTGCAGCTGTCACAGTACGTGGCTACGCGGTTGTAAGTGAAGAACTCTAAAGACCCATTCTTGACCAAATGCTCCGTCAACCTCATTAGCTGCTCAGGCTGGTATTCGTTGCCTTCCAACTCTATTATGCTTAAGCTGCCTCCAGCGTTCAAGCCTTTCAGTTTCTGCTCAAGCTCCAGAGCTTCAGAGGGAACATAGGGGAAATCGCCGTGTTTAAGCTTCAACCGTCTCGTAGTTGAATAGAATGGGTTGTCTCGGGTTCCTGAAAACTTCACCTTGGCAACCCCGTATTTTTCGATGTCGAGTTGCGCCAGCCGCACAGACGATTCAAGGCTGCACAGCACAGTAGGGAACAAACGTTTGCCGTATCTCCTGCTAAGTTTACGCTTGAAAGCAAGCAGGTTCTGAACAAGCTCTTCCGCGAACTGGACCGTTTCTTCATGGCTCAGGTTCTTTCCGCAGAAGCTTTCCACAGCTTCCGTGAACCCTGCAAAATTGATTATGCGCGAACAGCTTTCAAGCCTGAAATACGTGTCACCGTTCGACTTTTGCGCCATGAATGGAAGCGAGTTTTTGCCGTGCTGCTTGAGCGCACGATACTTGATTTTCAAGGCGCGTGCCGCCAGCTCGCATCGTTCCTTCAAAATTTCGAAAAACTTGTTCTTGTCCTTCTCGCTCTCATGAACGATTCGCGAGAGATTAACGGTTACCACTCCAAGGCATCCTGTTCGCAGCGTGTCCGTTTCCCAGTCGCCCGTCAAATCAGCCTCAAGCTTGCATCCTGAAGCCGAAAACACCGCTTGCTTCGCCCCTTTCTGCATTGTATTGGCGAAGTATATTGTGCCGTGCTCCGCGGCTAAACTGTGGGCTTTCAAAAGAACAGCTTTCGCGTTTTCATCCGTTAACGTTTCTTTACTGATTTTAAGCACAACACGAGGGTTAAGCAGCGGCTTTAGAGTGCTTTCTTCCGTTAACACTTCAATGGTGAACAGCGCTAATAATCTGCTTTCTTCGGCGAAGTCGCTGTACTTGCCGGATGTTTTCCCGTGGGGTCCAACAGCTGCTTTTCCCGCCACAGATTTAGGAATTGAAAGCTCCAGCCCCAACGTCGCGTCGGCGTGTTGGTTCACGTTCAAAATGAACAGCCGCAAGGTTTCCTTCACTGCTGCAACGTCAGTGCCTTTCACGAAGGGCGCGAGGAAAAGGTTGAAGTAATCGCAAGTTTGCATTTCACCTGTTTCCCTGCTGGCGTGCAAGAGAACGTTAAAGACAAGTGACAATGCAGCCTCGAAACTTTGAGGATGCTCCGCTGAAAGCTGAAGCGGACTATCCCGTTTAATGCCGTGCTGAAGGAAAAACCGCAAGTCATGCGCAACTTCGTTCGGCTTCAAAATCCACGTTCCTAAACCCTTCACGTGAATGGCGCCTGAAACGTGCGCGTCCGCGATGTCTCTTGGGAAAACGTTCAGAAGCGTGTACTCGCTGAGCACGGTTCGTCCAGCTTTCGAAAGGACACCCGCTGAATCTCGAGTCTTGTCTTTAGCGTCTATTAAGCTGGTTACTTCGTGAACGGGCATGCCCAGCCGCGTAAGTTTATGGCGGTAATCCTCAAAGCCTTTCTCAACCAGAATCGCGTTCACAACTTCCCTGACCAGAGGCGCGGTCAAGTACTTCGTTTTCGACTTAAGCAGGCGTTTCTCCGCTTCCTTAGCCGCCTTCTTCGCAAGTTCAGGTGGCACTTTAGCTTCTTTGATAAGCGAATTAGCTATCTTGTTCGCGTCAAACTCTTCCAGCGTGAAACGTGATGTGCGCACCAGCATTCCACGGGGTTTCTCCGCTTTCTTTTCAACGCGGTCTGCAACGTCAAGCACCATTTTGCCCAAATCGGTCACGATGTACTTTTTCGTTTCAGTGTCGGCTTCAAGCAAATCTGCTTTAAGCAAGAACTTGAGGTGGTAAGCGAACCTTCCAGCGTCCCTGCTGGGGTTCATCTTTAACGAGTTCATCAACTCGGTGTAGGAGAGGGCACCTTTTTCGAAAACCAAGTTCAAAATTTGCAGTCTGAGAGGTGACGAAATGGCTTTCAGAACTTTGACGCCACGTGCACGCCGCGGAAGTTTTACCACTATGCTTTCCCCTCTCAAATTGCAGTACCTAATAAGCAAGCAAGAGTTTAAAGGTTAACTATTCCCGCGACGTAGCCCGTCAGCAAAATTTCCAGTCTGGGTGTTCTGTGGAAACGCGTAAATTTTATCTTATTCCCTGTTAGATAGCAGGTATCACGTTTAGTTAACACCTGTATGCCTTGAAGGTGATGGTTTGCTCGATGGAGTCGACATCAAGAAATTAGCACTTGAAGTTTTTCCCCTCTTCATAATTTTAATCGGTGTTGTGCTTGTTTCGTTCTCGTTGGGTCCCTATCAAAACTGGGACACGCAACTGGAGTTCGAGGCTGCCTCAAACGTAGCTAAGGTGGGTATTCCCTACGTGGAATCTTTTGGCACCGTGATAGACCAGCCGCCGCTAGGATTTTACATCGAAGCGTTATTTTTCAGCATTTTTGGTATGTCAGCCGACACGGGTGTAATCTTGGTGACTCTTTTTGGGCTTGGCTCTACTGTCTTAATGTACCTAATTGGCAAGGACATGTATGGCAGGTCAACGGGGCTTTTTGCAGCCGCACTTTTCGGTTTAAATTCATGGCACCTTGTACTTTCAAGGAGCTTCCTCATCGACGCGCAGTGCCTCTTCTTCAGCCTGCTTTGCCTGCATGTGGGCGTTTTGGCTATCCGCAGGGGTTCAGTTAAGCTCGCCCTCGCTTCAGGATTGGCTTTTGCCGCCGCTATGTTGACGAAGTTTTACGCTGTTTTCATTCTTATTCCCCTGCTTCTATTCTATATGCATTCTAAGCCGAAAAACCTAAAACGCATCCTCAGCCAACTAGCCGCGTTTTCAATGCCCGTGCTCGTATTTGCGGTCACGTGGTACCAGACCTTTCTAGGTCGTTCGCTGCTCTCAATTTTTCACCACAACGACTTTCTCGATGTAATCCCCGCCAGCGTTGGCGTTGTCGCGTCTCCTTTTTTTGCAACCAACTTTCTGATAGACTACGGGCTAGGACCCGCGTTCATTGCGGCAACCGTTTTTTCGCTGCTTCTGGCTTTCTCGCTTAGAAACTATTTCTCCAAAACAGCGATTGTTGACTTGACTTGGTTGGTCTCCATCGTCTTCGTCGTAAGTGTTAACGTTGTTCTGGGTGCAGTTTTGAACCTTAATGTGCCTTATTTCAGCGCCATCAAGTACCTTTACCACGCTTTGCCCTTTTTTGTTCTCTTAACTGCTTCGTTGAGTACCGAGAGCCTTTCACTGTTTAGAGCCGCAAAATCCACCTTGCAACCCAGAAAACTGGTGCTTTACGCGGTTGCCACGGCGGCGTTGGTTATGCTTGCTGCATCGTTGATTTCAAGCATGTACCACACGAATGCGATTTCTCCACGTGATTACCTGCAGTTCAGGGTGGAAAGAGACGTCGACTACGGCTATGCACTGCTGAACCCTACACCTACAGTCGCCGGCAGTCCGCTTATAACTCTTCAGTATTGCGGCTTTGCGATGGTGCTGTCTGGGCTGCTGTGGGCAGGCAGGTATAGACTCACGCAGTTACTATTAAAAAACAATCAACAACTATTTATTAAGACAGCGACATGCAATAGTTAGTTTATAACGGGGTTTAAAACCATGAAAGCAGTGATAATTCAGTTTACTTTCGGAGTTGCGGCTTTCAACGAGCAAAGCACCATAGTGGAGAAAGTGTTGTTTCCGAAGAAGCCGCAGGTAGCAGCCAAAAAAATATTGAAGGCTGAAGACGGGAAAATCTCCGACGAAACCGTATCCCTAGTCAGCATGCTTCAGAAGGCTGGTTACGACACTTTTGTTTTTGAGAACGCAAACGTAGCTGGCGAAGCGCAAAAAAGCCTGAACGTTAACGCGGAAGTTTCGAAGCCCTCTGAGGTTGAGCCGCTCCGCGCTCGCATGGAGCAAATCGCGGTTGAAGCAGGTTTCGTCAAGGACGCGAAAGAACTGAGCGTGTGGAATCGTAATGTCAGCATTGAACTCGCCAAACTGCGGGTTAAGGGCGCTGCTGAAAAGAGAGATTTGGTGATTGCGCAGGCTATTCAGACTCTTGATGACTTGGACAGGACTGTGAACCTGTTTATGGGTCGCCTCAGAGAGTGGTACGGGGTTCATTTTCCAGAGCTTGACCGTTTAATCGAGAAGCATGAAACTTACGCGCGTCTCGTCATGAACTTGGGTTACAAAGACAACTTCACGGTTGAAGCGCTCGAGAAAGAGGGGCTTCCGAAAGAAAGAGCAGAAAACATGGGGATCGTGGCTGAAAAGTCCATGGGCGCAGACATGGCAGAACAAGACCTATCGGAAATTCAAGCCTTAAGCAAAAACGTGCTGGAACTTTACGAACTGCGGAAAAACATGGAAGGCTACGTGGACAAGACCATGGAGGAAGTGGCTCCTAACACAAGAGCAGTAGCTGGGGCGCTTCTAGGCGCACGGTTAATCGCCATAGCCGGCAGCCTTCAGAACCTAGCCATGAGACCAGCCAGCACAATTCAAGTTTTAGGCGCAGAGAAAGCACTGTTTCGCTCGTTAAAGACGGGAGCGAGACCGCCTAAGCACGGATTAATCTTCCAGCACGCATTGTTGCATGACGCTAAACGGTGGCAGAGAGGCAAAATCGCCAGAGTAATAGCTGGAAAACTAGCAATTGCCGCCCGTTCCGACGCTTTCGGAGGCAGATACGTGGGCGACAAGCTGAAGGCAGACATAGACAAACGGCTGGCGGAGATTCGGGAAAAGTACAAGGAACCGCCGCCACCGAAAGAAAAACCAATGAGGCCTGAACGGAGAGAATGGAGAGACCAGAGACCGAGAGGGCGCGACCAGCGGCATCGAGACAAGAAGTGGAGAAAGAACAGGCGTGCACGCTAAGGTTAAGCCTCATTCACAGTTCGCGGAAATTTACCAAGCTTTTCTTGAGGACGGCGCGCAGCGGTTAGCCACGCGGAACTTGACGCCGGGCAGAACCGTTTACGGCGAGAGGCTCATCCGCTTCAAGAAAGTTGAGTACCGCGTTTGGGACGCGTTCAGAAGCAAACTGGCAGCAGCCATAATCAAAGGCGTGCAAACAGTGCCCATAACCATAGGCAACCGCGTTCTCTATTTAGGCGCCGCGTCTGGAACTACACCGAGCCACGTTTCAGACATAGTCGGCGAAGAAGGACACGTTTACTGCGTGGAATTCGCTTCACGATCCCTAAGAGACCTTGTCAACAACGTAGCGGCGTACAGGCTTAACCTGTCACCGTTTCTTGAAGACGCCCGTTTCCCAGAAAAATACGCCATGTTCATCCCCGGAAAAGTAGACTGCATTTACTGCGACGTAGCACAACCTGAACAAGCCAAACTTCTAGCAGACAACGCCGACGTTCTACTCAAACCCGCAGGATGGGTAATGCTGGCTGTGAAAGCTCAAAGCATTGACGTGACGAAAGACCCGCTTGCTGTCTACAAACAAGAAGCTAAAATCCTAAAGAAACGAGGCTTCAACGTCAAAGAAATTGTGCGTTTGGAACCTTATGACAAGGCGCACGCCATGATAGTAGCTCAAAGGTAAAGAACAAAAAAGGGTAAGTAAGCAACCGCGCTCCTTGCAAGGCTTAGTCAAGAAACCTTGACTAAGAAAAACCCTGTTAGTCAAGAAATCTTGACTAAAAAAAGCCCGTTTGGTCAAGAAACCTTGACAAAAACGCTTTTACAGCAGAAACAGCCCGTTTAGTAGCAGGGATTGCCTGTGGAAAAGAGGACGCGCTTAACCGCAGCTTTCGTTTCAGTGCTTTTACTGTCAACTATAGTTGCAACCCAGTTCGTTAACTTAGGACAGGCTAATCCGTATATCCGTGATCGGAAGAAAGTGGGGGTAATTCCTCCACCTGATGGTACCTTGCCACCCACTATCTTGATTTTATCTCCACAGAACAATTCTGCGTATGCTTCGAACAACGTTTCCCTCATTTTCAACGTCAGCATGCCCAAATCAAACAAGATTTCTCTTTACGTAAGTACATATTATGTGCCAAGCTGGCAGCATAAGGCAAATAAGTTAGTAAAAATCAGCGCATATTCAGGTTCTACTAATCTGACAGATGTACCTGAAGGGCCTCGTTGGTTAGAAGTCTATGCGGTTGCAAGTGCATTTGCATACGAAACTGGCTACAAACTTGACGGTGTCTATTACACAACATACTATGTAGCTTACGAGATAACTAGCTATTCCATAGTCAAATTCACCATCGACAATACTCCTCCAATTATCTCAGCGCTGTCAGTGGAAAACAAAACTTACGGCACTGCAGATGTTCCGTTAAACGTTATAGTGAACGAGCCAGTCTCACAGGTCACCTACAGCTTGGATGGACAAAGAAACGTGACGACTGCTGGAAACACAACCCTAACTGAATTATCAAATGGAAAACACAATGTTACTGTCTACGCAACGGATGAGGCTGGAAACACTGGAACTTCTGAAGCCAGATATTTCAGTGTAGATGTGCCAGAGCCATTTTCCACAGCATCTGTTGCTGCTTCTGTAGCGTCTGTGGCAATCGTCGTCTCAGCAATAACATCCTACTTTGTCAAAACCAGAAAAAAGGCGAAGACATCATGAAAAGAACAGAATCAGCATTAACACTCACACTGGCACTTCCATTTCCAGCGGCGGCTGCCCCACGATTTGTTAACTCGACAGAACCGAACCCACATAATTACCGACTGTATGAGGGAGATGTATCTCCAAACCGTAGTACCGAACCACCCATAATTTTGATCCTCTCTTCGGAGAACCATACGGTACTGCGGTAGATACAATCTCCCTCACCTTAAACGTAAGCGTTGAAGTCAAGCGTTGGTTCTTCTCTGAAGTTCAAGCTATTTATAGAGGGGGTATAAGTTTTGCCAAGCACTAGCCTCCAGTTGCTTTGGTCGCAGTTTAAATGATTTTTTCACTCTTTTTCAGGGGTTTCCTCATATACACCCAAACCATAGCTCTATACACGGAGTAGATCACCCTGCACCTGAAACCTACACCCAAATGGCTTATCATCCTAACGTTGATAGTGGTTGCTCTCTCCGCTTTGGTGCTGGCTTCCAGTTCAGCCTCACTTCAGCAACCCCCGTCAGAAAAAACGCAAGATTTGTTTTCACTTTTCCAAAACGCAAACTCCACTGTCTCAAAAGTTTTCCGTCAGCTCAAAGCAGATGGCGAAACCGTGCCGCAAGCAAGCCTAGACGAATACAATCAGGCGCTTGTTCTCGCAGAAGAATCCGAAAGTCTCTCGCAAGCAGGCAACTATTCTGAAGCAGACGAGAAAATCGTTCAAGCCCTTCAAAAGTTGAAAGAGGCGTTAAGAATTGTTTACGCAACCCTTCCCGAGCAGCCAACTGAAACAGAAATCAGCCTTGAAAGAACTGTTCAGCTAAAAAGCTCCATTAACAGGTATTATGAGCAGCTACAGCGAATAGAAAATCTAACACGTCTCGCTGCTTCTGTGGGGTACAACACCACCACGCTGGAAGACAAGATTCAAAACATCAAGGCCCTGTTGGATAGGGCATCAAACAACATAGAGCAAAAACGTTTTGAAGCGGCTTCAGAGAACCTTGCTGACGCAAAAAACCTCAGCGACAGAATACTAAGTTCCGTCAACAACTTTGCCGCTGACTTGAAAATTCAGAGAATAGCAACTTACATAAACAAAACGCAAGAGCGTCTTGACACAATAAGAGAAACCGCGGAAGCTCTCTCAAATGAGGCTTCACTTGCCGCTGTGGACAACGCTGAAACCAGCCTCGCCAACGCCAAAGAGTATTTGGAAGAACAGAGGATAAACGAAACACTCAGCGAGCTTGCAGACTCTAAAGTAAGCGAAGACGAAGCGGTTGAATACCTTAAACCCACAGCGTCTTCAGTTGATGCCACAGCAAACAAGACTCCTACTGCGGTTCTGTCTCCCTAAAGACTCAAATCAGCAAAAAACAATTCTAGTTGATAAGCACAGTATCGCAATCAGTTTAGAGACTACAAACCTGGACGTTTGCAGGAAAAATGACGTGGTTGGGTAAAGGCACAGGAGCAATTTTGGGAGCTTTGCTCTTGTTAATAGCTTCACAGCTCTCATCACCCTTAGCCTTGGCAAACACCCCCGTAACTTCGGAAGCATTAACGCTTACGTTATACCTTGACGGCTTTGTCCTAGTTAACCACGAACTAACAGTTAACCAAACGTTCCCCTCAATCAACACCACCTTACTAGGCGAAGCGTATGAGGAAATGCTTGTGGTTGATGAACAAAACTTTCCATTAGACTATACACTAACAGGCAGTGAAGCAGTCATTCACAGTCTCGGAGCCAGCCAAATCAAAATCTCATATTTCACTCCAGATTTAACATCAAAAACAGGTAAATACTGGACGCTGAACGCAGAAGTTTCTACAAACACCACAGTTACAATGCCAGAAGACACTTCCATCATAAGCCTCAACAACGTACCCGAACTTATTGAAAGCTCAAACGGCCAAGTTTCCCTGGTTATGCCCTCAGGAACCATAGAAATCTCCTACATCTCCGAACACAGCCTCAACCAGCAAACCCAAAGCATTGAAACTTGGCAGCTCATAACTATAACATCCTTCCCAATCATAGCAGCCATAGCATTCACCATCTGGTTTATGAGACGTAAAAAACTGCAGCCGCAGCAACCAAAAGAACCTGTGGATGAAGTGGACGTTGATAAACTGTTTGAACGAGAGAAGCACTTGCGACCAGAGGAACTGCAAGTAATCCATTTTCTAGCTGAAAAACACGGAACCGCGTTTGAGGCAGAACTCTACGAAAAACTGAACCTCCCACGAACCACGACTTGGCGCCTTCTGAAAAGACTGGAAAAAATGGAGATAGTTGACATACGGAAATCCAGAAGACAGAACATCGTCTCGGTTCGAAAGAAGTACATGAAAAAGTAGTGTGCAACCCACGCCATTTAAAGCTTAAATTAGGGTTTATTTCCGATTTGGAACAGTTTTTTCACTTTTTTTCACGGGTTTCCTAAAGTACCGCAGTGACAACTGTGTTTTGAGGAATAAAAAATGCAGAAAAAAATTAAAATCTCAATGGCTGCAATCGCTGCGTTAATGCTGGTGGTGCTAGCGGTGAATCTTGCGGTGGGAGCAACGTCTGTTGCAAACACGCTTGCTCCTGAGGCAAACAATCTAGAAGCTATAGAACAGCTGGAATCTGACGATAGCATCATAATTTCGCCGGAACTAGCAGAAGATACGGAGCAACTAAAACAATTAGCTCCTGAAACATTCGAAGAAGCAGAAAGAAGCATCTACCCTGTGAGACGTAGATTCCTACTGTGGACTAATGACGGCGTGCACGTAATGTGGGGAGTATACGGCAACGGCAGATTCGTAGGCACTGACAATTTGGGCAAGTGCTGCTGGGGCATATACGGTAAAGGCGTATTCGCTGGATTCTACGATGGTGACTTCTTCTGGGGCAAATACTGCAATGGCGCATGGAAAGCGGAATACCTGTTCGGCTTAGACAGTTCCCGAGGCGAATACGTGCTTTTTCCGCCACCTACGATAACAGTTGATGCAGCTCCATAGGGTGTAATCCCTAATTTTCCTCTTTTTTAGTGATTTCAGTGGCGTATGATGAGGGCAGAAATCTTGTATAGTGTAGCGTGGAGAGCATGGTTTATATTTTTCATCGCAGTGGATATACAGGCAGTGACAGCCGATGAACCACTGGGAAATGGAGAACGTGGTCCACCTTGGGGTCGCGTTGACAGAAGCTGGTTTTCAAGTTTCCCAGATATGCTGTTCACGTCAAAGCTGCTTCGATTTTGCAGCGAGGAAAAACGATACGGCTGTTTTAGTGAAGGTAAACTCTGATGTGGACACTTTTTCATCTCATAGTGCTCGAGAGTTGAAAGTGATAGCTGACCGCGTTTCTGCTGCTTCATTGCTTATTAGCCAGCAGACGCATGGTAAGCCGTTGGAAGATGACACGGTGTATTCGCGAAACGGGATTTTTGTGGTAACTGAGAAAACTATCAGGAATATAGCGCTTAAAACGGCGAATCCGCTGATTTACGCTGGTCCTGGTGGCTACTCTGTTGAAGTTGACGGGGAACTTGTTGAGAAACGAAGAAAAGAGTTGGGTCTTTCCATTGGTAAACTTGCTGTTATGATTGGGGTTTCTCGGAGGACTCTTTACGGTTACGAGCGTGGTATGGCTAAAGCGTCGGTGAAGTCTGCTTACAAGTTGGCTGAGACTTTGGGGGTTCCTGTGGCGAAGCCTATAAACGTTCTTGAAAGAAAGCGGAAGCAGCATCAGTGTCTCCTTATGAAAGCGCATCACGCGTTTATCCGAAAAGTTCTCCTTCAAAAGGTTTTGAGGAAGTTTGCTTCCTGCGATATTTCTCCTGTTTACAGGGCACCTTTTGATTTCATCATGAATATTCCAAAAAGCAAGCGTGTGATAGTGGGCAGCGTTGCCGCGAGAGATGAAAGAAGCTTGGATACAAGAATTGAGGAAATCATAAGCGTATGCACTGTGATTCATGCGCATCCAGTTTTGATTACGGAAAAACCGCGGTTCTCCAGCAAGGCTGTGTCTTGCATTTGTGTGGATGAATTATCCGCGCTGCGCACATCAGAGGATTTGGTTACCAGTGCCTAAGCGAGCTTCTGTTGTACTGTGCCTTTTTCGTTTTTAACTTGTTTCGCGGTTTTCCAAGATTGCCTCACGCAGCTGGGGTATTCAGGGTGTGTTTGTATCCACTGTTTCAGCAACCGCAGGGTTTTCTTGTCTGATAGGTATCCGCTGCCGAAGTCGCCGTAAACTTTTTTTAACGCTTCAATTTCCTTGTCGCGTTCCACTTTTGCGATGATGGAGGCAGCAGAAACAACAGGGTAAAGCTTGTCAGCCTTATGCCGTGAAATGATTTTTGCCTTAACGGTTAAGCCTTCCTGAATGTGTTGTTTGAAGCGTTCTTCAAGCACATCCGCAGCATCCACATAAGCCTCATCTGGCTTCAGGACGTTAATTATCTTCGTCATTGTTTGGGCTTCCAGCCTGTTCAGCTTGTGCAGTTTTCTCTTGCATTCCACTGCGCGGTCGATTTCGCTGGGCAAAAGCTTCACAACATGATGCTTTTCCGCTAAACGCGTAACTTCAGTGAAGAGGGCTTCGCGTTTCTTCGGCGAAAGAAGCTTTGAGTCTTTTACGCCTAACTGGCGTAGAACAGGCAGATTCTCCTCTTTCACCAAGACTCCAGCCACAACTAGCGGACCGATTATGCAACCACGACCTGCTTCGTCAACACCCGCAACTAACACGTGTGAGCTTCCTCAGAAATGGCTATGTGGGAATTGCAAGCTATAAAACTTTAGACAAGAACCCTATTCTGGAAAACTGATGCGCTCGGAACAGTCTATACCCCCTTATTTAAAGGAACTATATATAGCCTGAGAGAAGCGCTGTCGAGTAGACCCCTTCATAGAGGGTTCGCATATAGACCAATGAAATCCTGTTGTTTTGACAAATTATTCTCCTAAATAACTTATACCAAAAATGTTAGATATGCAACAAATTTACTATAAAGAGGGAAATTATGTCGCTTATTCCAGCGTTAGAGTTAGGTTTATGGAATGCTTGGATTCTTGTCATTCCTATACTAATCATCTCCTTCTCTGATATGAGCGTGACAGCTGCTAGGGAATCAGGAAAAGGAGGCGATTTTCAGCTAACTAGAAAAGAGAACAGACTCACGTATGCGGTTTTTTTGCCTATGGTCGTTTCTTGGGTTTATGCTGTTTTCTTGCCTCTACAACTTGGCACAACATGGCTATACAGCGGTCTAATTATCTGCCTGTTTGGGATGATTTTCACCATTGTTGCAGTTCGGAATTTCGCTACTAGTCCTAAGGGCAAGGTCATCACCAAGGGTCTTTATCGTTTTACAAGAAATCCCACGTACATCGGTATAATTCTAATGCATATTGGTCTGGGAATAGCTTGCTCTTCTTGGTTGTATCTTCTCTTAACGGTGGTGTTGATAATCCTACTTAATGCTAATTTGTCAGCTGAAGAACGTTATTGCCTTTACAGATACGGAGGTGACTATCAAAAATATAAGAACAAAACTCCAAGATGGATAGGACTGCCCAAATCAGAGAAAAGGGAATAACATCTTTGCGTTCAGGTTTTTATGAACTGTGGAAGTAATTTCTATTAGGATCCTAATATGATGGGTAATTTTGCCTTCTGAGGTAGCGACCTGTGTTTATTTGTGTTTCATTTCAGGAGTTCAAGTGTTTTTTGGGTTATTGTTTCAGGTAGTTTATTCCTGTTTTCTTGTGTGACTGTGAATGTTTCTGAGTCTTCACGGCTTTTAGCTTCGTTTATCAGCTTGCCACGTGCTTTCCAGTGCACAACTGCTACAACAGGCTTGTTGCTCTCCAGTGCCTTCCGTGTGGCTTCCTTGAATTTTTCTGAGAACAGTTCCATGGGTCCAATTTCGTCTATGGAAATAACAGCACATTTTTCCATGGCATCAGCAATTGCCTTCGCGCCGATAAAGTCGAGGTCTTCCCTGTTAACGCGGTATTTCCCAACTTGCGGGCCAGTCTTCTGTTTTACATGTGCCAGACATCCGCGTCTACCGTTGCTCAGGTCCAAAATCTCGAAGCCAACTCGCGTTCCGTCTTCGCGTGCTTCGCGACTTATCATGCCTCCGACACAGCAACCTTTCTCTTTTAGTGTGTTAACTGCCTTCATCAGCACAGTGGTTTTCCCAGCGCCGGGGGTGCCCGTTAAAAGTAGTGCGCGTTTCTGCAATGCATCACATCCGAGTAGACCATAAGTCTAATATGCAGATAAATTTCTTCTCATAACCTACGTGACGATAAAGGCAGGAAACCATGTCAGAAGCAGAATTCACAGCTGATTTTCCAAGCGAAATAGTTAGCGAAGGCAAAGTGAAAGTCATGGTTCCGCAGCTTGAAGCCTTCAAAAAGCAGCCTTGCGATTACGCGCCGTCTAAGGCTCCAGTTTTCTATAATCCAGTTATGGAGCTGAACCGCGATGTATCCGTCTTGGTCTTCCAAGCTTTCCAGCGGCTTGTTAACAAGGAAATCTCTATTTGCGACCCGTTAACAGGCTCGGGAATCAGAGGCGTCCGCTTCGCAGCTGAAATACACGGCGTCAAAAACGTTGTGGTCAGCGACATCAACGAGCGCTCCTTTAAACTTGCACAACATAACGTGCACTTAAACGGGCTGCAAGACCTCGTAGCGGTCAAACATAAGGCTGCGAACTGCCTGTTAAGCTGCCACGGTGCACCCCGCAAAAGATTCGACATAGTGGATGTTGACCCGTTCGGTTCGCCCGTGCCTTACTTGGATTCGGCAGTTCGGGCACTTCGTAACAAGGGTCTTTTAGCTGCGACTGCAACTGACCTTGCGCCTTTGTGCGGTGTTCACGCGAAAGCCTGTGTGAGAAAGTACGGTGGTAAACCACTGCGCACAGAGTATTGCCATGAGCTTGCGGTTCGGCTCTTAGCAGGGTGCGTAGCCAGAGTTGCAGCTAAGCAGGACATCGGCGTCCGCATACTTTTCAGTCACTCCTTAGACCATTACATCCGGGTTTACGCGCAAATAGGCTATGGCGCAAAAAAGGCTGATGCAAGCGTTAAAAGCATCGGCTACGTGCTTCACTGCTTCAACTGTTTTCACAGGGAAACCGCAAAAACAGTTTCCGCGAGTTTTTTCGAAAAATGTCCAGAGTGCGGGTCCAAACTGGACTGGGCTGGACCACTTTGGCTGGGAAAAATCTTTGACCCGCAGTTCTGCGATGCAATAGCGCAAGAAAGCAGGCGCACAGCGTTCCGAAACAGCGGAAAAATCGCCAAGCTTCTATCTCTGGCAAAGGGCGAGGCTGAAGCGCCAGCAACGTATTATGTTATCGACAAAATCGGCAACAAGCTATCTTCGCCTGTGCCTTCTGTGGCTGCGATGCTAAAAATCCTGCATGATAATGGTTTTGAGGCTGTTCCAACTCATTTTAATTCCAGAGGCGTGAGAACAAACGCCCCCGCTTTTGCCGTGCAGAACCTGCTAAAGGTCGCGGTCTCTTCTTAAGGGCAAGTTTGGATGAAAGTCTTCAGACACGGGACAATAAAAGTTAAGAGCAGATACGCTGTAGTTAAAGAAAAGAGTGACTATCTCATGAACGACAAAATCGCCGTGATAGGCGCAGGAATGATGGGTGGCGCCATAGTGAAAAGCCTCCTGAAAAGCGGATACGCAGGCAAGATCACCGCCGTGGATATTCAACCTGAAAAACTGAAAGAACAGGAAAACCTAGGCGTAGCTGTAAGCACGGACAATCGAAAAGCCGCAGCGGACGCCGACGTCGTCTTCATATGCGTCAAACCAACCAACGTGAAAAACGTTCTGAAACAAATCAACAGCAACGTAAAAGGCAAACTGGTAATCTCCATAGCCGCCACGGTTCCCCTGAAATATGTGAAGAAATTCGTTCCCGAAGCTAAAATAGTCCGGATTATGCCGAACGTTGCCGCTTTGGTGCAGGCGTCTTACACGGCTTACTGCTGCGGAGACAACGTAACCAAACAGGACAAAGAGAAAGTCAAATCCCTTCTGAGCCGCATGGGCGTGTGCGAGGAAGTTGACGAAAAATACATGGACGCCATAACCGCGTTAACCGGTAGCGGACCAGGGTACATCTCTATAATAATTGAAGCTTTGATGTACGCTGGACTGAAAGTTGGCTTGCCCAGAAAAGTGGCGCTGTACGGCGCGGCACAAACGGTCTTAGGCACAGGAAAGCTTGTGCTGGACCTGCAGGAGCATCCAGCGAAAGTGAAGGACATGGTTACGACGCCAGGCGGCACAACAATCGAAGCAATATACGAGCTTGAAGGAAGCTCAATAAGGCAGGCGTTGATGCGCGCAGTTGAGGAAGCCGCCAAGAAAAGCCAATTGATCCGAGAAGAACTAGGCGTAAACTCGGAGTAACAGCGGCTAAACCGGATTCTGAAATGTTCGAAGCGGTTATATTCGACTGGGACGGAACCCTCGCTGACACCCGACAAGTTGTTGTGGCTTCCTTTCAAAAAGCCCTCAGTGAAGTTCACTGCAAAATAAGCGACGAATTCATTGAACGGCTCATTGGAATAGGCTCGGCTGAAACTTTCAGAGAAATAATGCGTGCTTCCCAAACAAACTTTGATGAGACGTTGATCAGGCGCCTTGTAGAAAAGAAAATTCAAAATGAACTTGAGATGAGCGACAAGGTAAAAATGTTCTCTGGTTCACTGGAACTTTTGGAAGCGCTGCGTGGCAAAGTCAAATTGGGCTTGGCTTCTATGAACGACCGTGCAGTCATCAACCACCTGCTCAAAATAACAAACACGCAGAGATTTTTTGACATAGTCGTCACCGCTGGCGACATTGTTAAGTCAAAGCCTAATCCTGAAATCTTTTTGAAGTGTGCCTTAAAACTTGGGAGCAAACCCGACAAGTGCGTAGTTGTTGAAGACTCCATCTTCGGCGTTGAAGCTGCCAAAACCGCAAAAATGGGCTGCATCGCAGTGCTTACGGGCGTATACTCCCAAAAAAAGCTTAAAAAAGCAAACCCAGACGTAATCGTTGATTCTTTAAAGGAAAAAACCGAAGTTCTCAACTTTATTTTTCTTTAAAACAGGTTGCACTGTTGTTGTGGTGCGACAGTCACATATCTTTAAAAATTTTCTGCTGTACAATCAATAGTGTTCCAGAAATAAAGATGGAAGACACAATGTTGAAGAATTTAAACGAAGTCAACAAGGAAAAGGCGAAGGTGTTTCAAGTGATATTGTTGAATAACGATGCCACTCAAGAAGTTGAAGTTCAAGAAGCAGAGCAGGTTGATTTCCTGAGGGTGCGAAGACATCTGAAACATGGCGGGTCAGTCTTCATAACAAGCAAAAACTCGCAGAAACTACCTCTGCCTAAAGAGAAGACGGCGCATCAAAACAAGAGTACTGCACGAAAGGTTATGGCTTTCTAGCATCCAAAAATAATGTCGCAGCGGCAGACTTGGAGAAAGGGAACCACACTTTTGGACACGTGTCGCGTCAAATCGTGAATCAGCGTCTTTCCTAAAATAATCCGGCATTTTCCCGAATAGAAGATTCTTTCACAAGAGTTATTTACTTACCTAAGACACAGAATAAATGCGGGAAGGGAGAATGGAAGAGAACAGGCTGATTGTTATCAGTCAAGTCACTTGTGACCATACAAAGCAGAGGCGATACACTCAGACGCGCTTCGACATACTGAACGGGTTTGAGATAGTTTTGACAAGATGCATGAACTGCCATAAAATCCTCACTTTTGAAGCTAAGAAACTGAACTAGCCACTCAATTGACTTGCACGTTTGCGTGTGGAGCTGTGAGAGTAGACGCAGACCCAGATTAAAAAACATGTTAATCTGAACAGGATAACCGCCTCGTTTTCGCATTTTTGCAACAAAAGAAAACGTGGATAATGCTTCAGCTTAAATACCGTTTTAGACCCGTTTCTTTACGCCTGTTAATAAACGCTGTGAAATTACGTCCCAGCGGCTCCGAGATTTTAAGCTGAACAGTTTAAAACTGGTTCTTGCAGTGGGCAGTTTTTAGCTTGCTGGGTCAAACAATTTTTTATGCAATCGCCGCCTAAAAGGGGCAAGGTGAAACATTAGGAGAGGAATTGATTTTGGTTGACGGTTTCGTTGATAAATGGAAGGAAAAGCCTCAGCAGCCTTCGTTTTTATCGAAGATTAAGGATGCGAGCAAGCCTTCTGTAGGTTTAAAAAAGCAAATTAGCACAGTTCTCCAGCGGATAGAGGTTCAAAAGAACAAATTGAATAATGCTCAAAGCCGTTTTGAGAAGCGTGACGCTACGTTGTTTACGCGCACTGTTAAAGCGCTTGCAGAAAGAGACACTATGCGCGCGAACGTTCTGGCTGGAGAGTTGGCGGAAATACGCAAAGTTGAGAAGATGCTTATGCATGCGTCTCTGGCTTTAGAAAGTGTGTCTTTACGTCTTAACACGGTTTCAGAGTTAGGCGACGTAGTCACGGTTTTAGGTCCAGCGGCAGGTGTACTTAACAATATCCGCGCTGGAATGTCAGAAATCTTTCCAGAGGCAGGTCACGAACTGGAAAACATCGGCACTCTACTGACGGACATTGTTTCCACAACCCACCAAGACACGGGCATGCCCGTAAACGTTGGAACCGCAAGCTTAGAAGCTGAAAAGATTTTGGAGGAAGCTGAAACAGCCGCGGAAAACAAACTGAAAGCGCAGCTCCCAGAAATAGCCACTGCCGCATCAACGCAAGAAAAAACCAGCATAGACACATGAAGCGCAGCTAACCCGTCTTTTTCCACTTTTTTACTTCTCCCGCTTTCTTTGTTTGTTCGCTGAGCGGAAATCAGTTTGAACCAGTTTGGCAAAAAGCGAAAGAAGTGGCTAAGCGTCACATTTTTTAGGAGAAACCACCTTAAACTGTTCTCAGGTGTTTGTCATGGAAAAACCCGTTCAGAAATATCTGCTTATGATTAAACTGAGCCCCAACATGGCGGCAAAACTTCACGAACCCCTCATGCAGTTCAGCGAAAAACCTGTGCAAGGCATAAAACTCGAAGAAGCATACCAAGTTTTTGGACAATGGGACTTTGCGGTTCTATTTCAAGCAGAAACAAACGCGAGCGCTTTACATTTTGTCTCCGACAAAATCCGCTTGATAGAAGGCGTCACCGAAACCTTCACCATACCATTGGCGCCGATAAAAAATTACCGAAAATAGAAAACTTGCTTTCCAACGCGTATTTTTCACGCGACCTTGAAGATGCCGAGGAAAATCGGCATCCAAAAGAAGCTGTAACTTTTAACTTCAGCTTTTCATGCTTTTCAAGGCCATTTCTGCAGCGTTCACTAATTGGTATGCAATGGGTGACGCTGTCACAGCAGGATGAGTGCCTATCTGGAAGATTGCGATGTCAGTGGCTCTCATTCTGTTTTGAATGAGGGCGCTAATGGCGTTAATGAGTTCTCCCGCACTTGGTCCGCCTCTCACGGCTCCTCCGATTAATTCTTGGTTTACTTTGTTGAATACCAGTTTGACCCACATTTTGGATGTGCCTGGCATTCCTGCAGGATGTCTGTCTGGAGCTTCAGCTTCCGCTGTTACCACCTCAAATCCGCATTGTTTTGCACCTTTCTCGCTCACTCCAGCCATAGCCACGGTTAAATCGCCAACCGCTGTGGCAAATACTCCTAAAGCACCTGGATTTTTTCTACTGATTTCGTATAGATTTGCACCGGCTATGCGAGCTTCGGTTGTAGCTATTGACGCAAGTCTCAAAGTTGAGGGTTGACCAGTGAAGAATGAGAATTTAGTAGCGCAGTCGCCGCATGCAAAAACGTTTGGGTCTGAAGTTCTCATGTTAGTATCGACGACTATTCCCCATTTGTTTGTCGCTAAACCTGCTTTTCTCGCAAGTTCGACATTGGGTCTTACACCTACTCCAACAATCAATGCGTCTGCTTTTATTTCTTTGCCGTCAGATAGTCTAACAGCTGTTACCGATTCATCGCCAAGGATTTCTACGATGCTGGCTCCTGTAACTATGTTTATACCTTTTTTTGTGAGGTAATCTTCAATCTCCTGACAGCATCTGCATGCTCCTTCACCGAATACAATTTGCAGGCATTGATCAAGCATTTCCACTACTGTTACGTTAATATCGCGATTCTTTTTGCATTCGTCAGCGAATTCAACTCCAATAAATCCGCAACCCAAGATCACTAGGTCTTTCACGTTTTCTAAAGTGTCTAGCAGAGTTTGTAGATATTGAACGTCCTTTTTTACTGTGAAAACATTTTTCTTATCAAATCCCGGTATGGGGAGACTGGCAGGAGATGATCCAGTTGCCAATATCAGCCTGTCGTACAATACTGATTCGCCGCTTGCCAGAACTACTTTCTTTTCTTTAGGGTCTAACTCCTTGGCGTGTAGCTCAACGGCTTCATCAACAATTAACTCTATGTTGTTCTTCTGCAGCACAGCGTCAGGTATCAAATTGTTCTCTGGTTTCCCCAACGTGCCGAATATGTACGGGATGCCGCAAGGTATTAGGACCTGTTTCTCTTTTCTTATCAAAATTATACTTTTTTCTGGATAGTGCCTTCTTGCTGTTATCGCCGCCGGAATTCCAGCAGCACTGCCCCCTATAACTACAATATCTGCTTGCTTCACTTCATACCCTCTAGTTTTAGCATATAATAGTCACCCTCTAATTTGTAGACAATATTTAAGAATGGCGTTTAGAAAATAAACTCGCTGGAAAAAACGGTGTTACATGACTACTCTTTTTGTGGGATTAATTTTTAATCTTTTTTCCCCGTGTTAGCATGCTTCCGTGCGTGTGCGTGTGTGTCCCCGTGTATACCCTGTCAGTCACTGTCTGTCACTCTGTCCCTCTGTCGTGCATAAGCTGAATATGATAAAATACATCCGAAATTGGTTTCCAAAGTAGCCAGCAACACCTTTAATAATGAAGTTACTATTTCCTGAAGGAGGCTCGAGCCATGGATTTCTTTGACCTTATGAGTATCTCACACCGCTATATGGAGATACTAAACCCTTCAACGTCTGAAAAAATCATCAAACTCGGCAAACTGCTCAAGTTGAAAAAAGGTAGTCGAGTTATCGACTTCGGTTGTGGTTGTGCCGAACCTCTCACTCTCTGGGCTGAGGAATTCGGTATCACCGGTATTGGCATAGATATATCCGAGGATTT
>Ga0272442_10002451_pt1 | contig 26873 bp, 20 predicted proteins | sample SSMForm2O_FD_200262 | JGI IMG/M metagenome (GOLD analysis project Ga0272442, IMG submission 200262) | Marine sediment archaeal communities from Little Sippewissett salt marsh, Falmouth, MA, United States - SSM-Form-2O | ecosystem: Environmental > Aquatic > Marine > Wetlands > Sediment ... | reverse complement strand
GACGAGATGGCTCGTAATACTAAATACATTGAAGGCCCTGTCCCACTATCTCCGGAAAAGGCAGCTCTTATTGAGAGAGCGAGGACGCCGCTTTATGCGCGCAATGTAGCATATCAGCATAGTGGACTTATTAATATCAGTAAAGTAAACCAGAAAGGTCTGAGGTTTGGTGTAGGGAATATAATTGATATACTTGGGGGACGCGGCCAGCTTCCAGGGTCGTGGCTTCCTGGAGGAGAAAAAGGCGCCAAACTTACAGCAGCAGAATATAGAAAACTCCGCATGCAAGAACTTATTAATTCCATAATACCGGAAGAAGCGGAGTATATACAGGTCAGTGCAAGAACCGGCCGGAATGCTCAGGAGGCAATGGAGTCAAAAATAAGAGCAACGATCTCGCAGATCTTTGATATTACAGATCCAGATATAATGAACGATAGTAGGATGGCGGCCGCAGTCACAGAATCTGCTGCAGCTATAATAGGCGGCCAAGGATTTGATGGACCCAAGTTACATACAATAGATTATGACAGGATCAATGCCAACGAGCTTTTAGAGAGTAGACTTGCGCATGCAGAGCGCGTAGCAAATGATAAGATAGTGAAGTATGGAGAGATGTTCCCGCTTGCTCAGGCAATTCGTGATCTCAAAGAAACAGGCTCACCAAGAGGAATACTGAACAATATAGACGACCCAGTCGTCAGGCAGTTTATCTCCGGCAATAAGCTTGATGAATACTTGCGTGATATGAATGCGGAGGCTTTCAATAACTTCGCAGGCACTATTAAATCAAGGGGACCACTAGTGCATGCGGCTGCACCGATGGTAGATACTCTTGATAAGAGAGTATACGACATATTTGGGCTTGTAGATCCCACGATTCCGGGGACGGAAGACTACATCCCACCTAACTTCATATCAGAAAATGTGCCTCCAATAGGATCATATACTGACGATATAGGACGCGCCATAGCCGAGAACGTAACGCCACGTAATGCATTAATGGCGGCTGCTGCTCTTGGTGCTTTAGCTATTATCAATAATGCCTTTGTAGATCGCTTACCAGAAAAACATAGGATAAAAGGGACCGGATATGTGACTCCAAGCGGTGAGTATATAGACGACCCGTCTGCAGTTATCCCAGAAGAGCCTGTTAATAGAGGAGCAATACAGGGACGTGGATGGAGGATGAGAATATCTGGTATAGATAGTATGGCCGGAGCTTACGGCGCTGCATCAGCGATAGGAGGCATAGGCTCTGTAAATGTGAGAGAGGGGGCTAACAGGGAAGTAGATATTACTAATCGTAAGAGGATCATGGACAGAACAATATAATGCCTGCTAGTGATAGAAATAAGATGAATGCCGGAGATATTGCTGCTGCTGCCAGAGGTAAGGGCGGCACTGGCGCGTATAATGTGGCAGACTGGCGCATGGCGCGGAAGCCACAAAATATACAAGTATTCAAGGATCTATTTGAAGCAGAAGGAGTAAGCCCGGCGTTAAGAGATGTGCGAGTGCCTGTTGGCGATCGTCTTGTGCGCTTGGAAGATATCATTATAGGTCATTATGGTATAGTCGATAACAATCCAACAGAGCTGATGATGGAGGCGGAGTATATGATACATAAGGCGCGCGGCGCAGTTAGAGCTTTAGCAGGACCAGCACTCAATATTGGCAAGTATACGACCGGCAAGAACGTCCCAATTCTTGATATAGGTAAGATGAGTAGGCTGTCTGGTTACAACGACCTCGTAGGATTCCTGGAAGCATTTGCAATACACCAAGCTCACTTGATATCTGGTGAGTATGCTATAACACCAGACGACCTGAAACTAAGCATACACGCAAGGCGTAATATAAATATACATGCGCAGCTCGAAGGCTCGAGTGATGCTACTATGGCTGTTAGTGCTCGCCAGGTAGAGGAAGTATTACGTGCTATAGACTTTGATGAGGAAGCCAGTAGCAGACTGGCGATGGGCCAAAAATATGCTGCAGTATACATGAATCCAGAGGAAGCTGCGGGTATGCTTGGGTTTACAGGTGACAAGGAGATAGAGATCCTGCGTATTGCGTCAAGTCAGAGGACACGCGGAACTAAATATATGGATGCCACCTTGGAAGAAATGATGAAGGCAGGTCTATTTGACGCAGTAGATGATAGATCACAGATAGAGAAGATGGTGCATGATATTAGCAGAAAGAGATTTATGAATGTAATACGTGACCCGATACATGGTCCCGGTTCAGCATACCAGGGTATACTATTTGTAGACGACAGGATAGAGGCGGGATACACAGTATTCAAGCATTGGATGTCTGCTATTAACGTGGCTGACTACGACGGCGACCAACTGACTATTACAGCATTACTACAAGGCAGGGATAATCCAGAGGCATTCAGGCAAGGTATTGAGCAATTAATACATTTGAAGTCTAGTGCCAGCCACGCTATAGACGAAGCATATATGCTTATGAACTATACTATGAAAGACTATCGTGCTAATCTTGCTGGCGGAATTATGGGATTATATATGCATGGTGGAGAGACAGTTACGCCAGAGCTTCGCAATCTTCTGGAGATGAAAACAAAAGGTGGCGCCAGACTTATAGACCTAATAGGACTGAAGTATCAGGATGACGCATTAGATATTATCGAAGGCGACAGGGCTCTGGCATCCATGGGCCAGGCGTTGAATACACTGGTTACAGGAAAAGGCGGTAGAAATGAGCTCATCGATCTTCTTGAACGTGGTGCCCTTGAAGTTGGGAATATAGCACAAAAGCTATACCCGGAACATGAGGCAACAGCAGTATTGCATACACTATTTGGAGCCGACGCTCTCACCAAAGGAGGCTTTCGTAGACTCGGTCTCAGTAGATTTATAGACCCCGAAGAAGGTGCTTTGCGTGAAGTAATGGGACAGAATGTGGAAGGACTTGTGCAAACATTCACTGCAGGTAAAGCAATAGGTCAATATGTTAATGTCGTACACGGCAATATAACTATGCTTCGAAAATATGCATCAGATGATGAACTACTATCAAGGCTTGTACAACGTGTAGGTGCAGGAGAAGGCACACAAGCAGAGAAGATTATTGCTGATATCTTCAGTCCTGAAGGCAGGATGCTGGCACAGGAGCAGCGGAACGCCGTGCTTGATATGATTTTGCCGGTGCAGCATGAGATTGAGCATATTACCATTAAGGCTCTCAAGGGTAATGATATTGATATTGGTGCCAGAAGATATATGGATGAGATTATGAGAGTGATGACTCTTACTGACTATAGAGATCTTGGATCAGTAGATGTTGGTGCGAATACTACAGCCAGGAAGCAGCTACTCAATTTATTCTCATACACTGGATTAGAAGCTCCATATGCAGGTATGGAGGCTACCATGATAGTACGAAAGTTTAGAGGAGGTATGTTAAGCGGCGGCAACGCATTAAAAGCCAAGACGCTAGCTCTATTCACCGCATTTAATGCTATGTCTGATGACGAGCGTGGCTTAGCGATGCGGCATGCTCTTGGGCAGGGGTATGCAAGACCCGGAGAAGTAGAGAATGCAATATATAATGTATTTGGAAATATGTATGGATACACAGGACTTCCGGCGCCCATCCCTAAAGGAAGTCGTGGCGATCTTGCTGGATATACATCTTACAGGGGTATTAATCTGTCTACTATCCTTGCCCACAATGAGCAGTTTATAGATCAGATGCAGGAAATCCCCAGCATCAGAGGCTTCACCGGCAGAAGGTTATATAAGTTCGCAATTTCAGGGGACATGTTTACAGATGATACCCATCCTCTGGATGCTGCCACACACTTCAGAGACGCTACTGAGGATAACGTGAAGGTAAAGAAGATGATATGGGAGTATGTGCCTGCAGCACGCGACGAATTTGGCAGACGTAAGGAGGGCGCTAAAAGTACACTAAGAACCGGCCGTCATATGTTTGATCCTGATACTGTGAGAGGTGAACTCGAGAAGCAATTCGGAAGCAAAGTAGGAGATAAACAGGTAACAGAGCGTATCAGATACAATGCGAGTAGAATGACTGACCTTGAGATTGACCCAGGCCAAAGGCTTGGGTTAGACAGGCGAATTAGGGTTAAAGGGCTGTCCAAAATACTTACAGAGGCAAATGAGCTAGGTGGCGAGGATGAGGTCCTAAGAGTATGGTCAGAGATCGCTGACGAGTTGTATTATGAGCATGGTCTTATGATAGCCGGTGAGGCAGGAACAGGAGTACAAAACGCTCTGGTAGCATCAGGAGGCGCGCGACCAAGTGAAGTCTTGCAAATACATCCAGAATCTCCAGGCCTGCTTGGCGTCACACCAGCAGATGTAAGCAAGGGATATAGACCTATACTACATATGGCAAAAGACCAGCTGGATGCAATGGTTGTAGAAGTACCACATATCAAATACGCTGCGCAGTCTCTGTATCACGGGAGATATTTATGGGAAGATTCATATATGCAGCGGTACCTGATGAATATGGACGCAATGACTACTGGTGCCGGCAAGCTTGGACTCATCAACTGGTTACAATATCAAGCTCATAAAGAGACCCCTGCAGCATTCACAAGATTTCGTGGCAGCCAAGTAAGCAAATATAATGCTCCGGCACTGGTTACTATGGCAATTGCGCTTGGCAGGGGAGCTAGTACATCCGGCGCCACACTTACTCCGTATGGAGCTACGCTCAAGACGGGCGAGCAGATATACTCACAGATGAAGTTTTCTAATAATGAAGTAGAGGCTGCCGTGGAATTAATGAGATTGGCTTCTGATCTTGACTTCGATATGGGTGGCGTGGCAATCGACAAAGCAGGAGTAACCATAGACTTCTCGAAGGCAGCCAAGAGCGGTGAGGCTTGGGGAGCGTTTGAGAGACAGATGCGTACAATGCTTAGAAACAGGCCGCGTAAGACACAGGCAGAAATGTTGACACCAAAGAATTATACTAATATGAAGTGGGTATTTACTCCGCAAGGACTTCGCAATCTGTATAGTGAAGCCGGCGCAACATTCCCGGAGAAGCTTTTGGGAGGGAAGACCACTCCCGCTACACAAAGAGCAATGCTTAGAGGTATATTTAGCAAACTCAGCCGCGTATATACTATGCTATCAGCCTCAGATGAGAATTTCACGTTTAACTGGATGACCATTAACGAAGCACCAGTGCATGGAGCCAAGTTTATTAGCGACATTACAAAGGCTATGGTAGGGGTTACGCCATGGAGCACATTCGATAAAGATGTTGCAAGCGATTATATGGCAAGAGGAGTAAGCGTAGAAATAGGTCCGGACATCAAGGTTAAGAACTTTGCCAGTGCACTTGCAGATACCATGCATACTCGATGGATGCAAGCAGCTCTGAATGCAGACAAACGAGCTCCAGCGCTGGCAACAAATGCGGCAGGAAGGCTTGATGTCGTATATGGCGCTACTGGTACAAGCATTCCACTCAATAGTCTTATTAACCGCTTCACTGAGAGCCATAAGGCAATTAACGATATCATGATGGATGTACTAGGTGAATATGGCGCCGACGAACTCTTAACTGTCGAGGGCGGTCAAAATATACTTAATACAATAGCTGAGCGTATGGATGCCGACAAAACGCTGAATAAACTTAGCTTGAGCGGGCAGGCTCCTATAGATCTCAGTGATATATACGATCCAGTACATAAGACATGGTATCTTACATCCACAATAACTCATATGCAGCCTACCGGCATATCCAGAGGCAGCGTCAGTATGGCTATCGACCAGCTAGCCAGGATATTTGGTACACATGATGCAGAAAGCGTATTAAATACGATGCTCGGATCAGTAGATTACAATATGGAGACCAGGATGGCTGCGCTGAAAGCACTGGCTATTCGCAAAGCCAGAGAGGTATATTCCGACAATGTTGAGAATATAGTATCTACTGCACGAAGCGCTCTTGACATGGCCGATGGAGATGATCTAAATGTCATCTATGCACAACAGATATTAACAGAGACTAATATAGCTACAGACCCATACCGCGTGAATAAGAGGGCTACGGCAAGTTTGGCTGAGAGTATAGGTAATAAGAACGTTATGCTTATTGCGGATGATATGAACCAGCTTCGTACTGCGCATAGAGCTGTACAGGAACATACCAGCAGGATAGTAAGTTTCGTTGGCGAGAAACTTGATATGGGAGGTGCTGTCAAGGTCGCATCGAAAACATTCTCTATAGGTGACACTGATATGATGGGCGAGTGGGCTACGCAATTACTAAGGGAAGCTGGCTTACAGAATGACGCAGTATCAAGAGCCGCAGCTCAAGGTTTACCAGGAAGAGCGGCAGCCGGAGCTGTCTTCTCCATAGTTTCTGAGGGAGGCATTCAGGATACCAAGACTGTCCTCCCTGGTATGAGAGAGATGGCGCCAACACTGGCTGACTTTGCAGCTGGTGCTGCGCGAAAAGCTGTCCCATTCTTGCAATCATACTGGAAGCCTATAGCAGGTATAACTGCAGGTCTGATGGGGCTGGGACTTGCGCATAGAGTAGGAATGGCAAGACGCGAAGATGCTCAGCCAGAAGAATATGTGCCTGTCAGCCAGCAACATAGGCGTGTTCATATGACAAGAGACAATGATGGATATAGTAGAGAGCCTGGTAGGGCGCGCTCCGGTATACGGGCCAGGGATTCTGGGACTATGCTGATAGAGCCAGAAACTGATATTATAATTAACAGGGAGGAGTATGTCGATGAGCATAGGCTAGGAAGGCTACTTGATCGACACCTTAGGTGAGCATTATGACTGATATGACACTTGACCAATTTGAAGAGGCGGCCAATCTCGGGAACGATTTGTGGAATCGTAACCAAGGCGGGAGGCGTGGTATATCTATAGATAGTGATGCTGCAGTTGAGGTGTTGTGGGGCGCCGTAGCTATAGATGGGACTGGCGGCGTAGTATCTAGCATAGCAACACATACTACCAACAACTTTCAGTATACATCTGGTATATACGGAGCTCCTTTACCTGGCAGCGGGGATAGTAGTGTCACTATGCACCGGTTCACTATGATATTCCCAGACGCACAGAAGTCAGCCAAGGACATAGTACCACTTATCGTGCAGTTCCAGAGATGCCCGATCATTCCAGTATTATCGGCCGAATTGATCAAGGAAGGTATTACTGCTGTTGCACAACTACAATGTAATATATCCACTCTTGATGATACTCCCGGAGGAATCAAGCTGGAATTCCTATGCGGCGAGGTAGACGTCTCACTCTATACTGCAATAATGCCATCCGGAGAAGATACCGGAAATGCAGCTATAGACGACGTAAACTATTCGTTATGGCATATGACCAACTTTAATCTATTAAGATGGTTCGTATACGACTTTCATAATAGCTCCGACCCAAGATTTATAAGTATCAGAGAGAATAGTGGAGCGTCTATCAGAGATATGATGGAGAAAATAGAGAGTCGCCTAAATATAAGTGGAGTACAGGATGCTACATTCCATCTGTCACATCTCAGTGAAGAATATCTCAATATGTTCGCCACCTTCAATGAAGTGATGATGGCAATAGTCTCCTTTATGCGCAATCCTGTATCATATCAGTCTATGGATGGAGATGACCCGCTCGAGGATTTAATAGACTATATACGAAATGAGTTGGCAGGAAGCAGGGAGTATGGGGCAGGGGACAGCGCAATCCAGTCGATGCTCAACCGAGTTGAAGAAGTAATACGCAATTACTTTTCTCTTATGATACAGAGCGAGAATCCATCTCTATCTGGCGAAGAGAACGCCGCATTTGAGAATGAGATAATATCACTTATTAGCGAGATAATGTCAATGCGATCTGGATTTGTCACCGATCCAGATAATCTCTCCGGATTCTTTGAAGATGTAAGCGCAGACAGTGTGTGCAATGGTGTAACATTGCAGTTGGTGAACCAGTTCAAGCCTCTTCCTCTATCAAATGCAGCGACGCAGATATGGCAATATCTTGGTCCGGGTAGAGGAGCTTTAGCAGTTGAACTTACTACAGAGGAGTCTGAGATACCATCACTTGGTAATCTGCGTAATATGTTCAGAAGTATAGCAGAGAGTATTGCTGGTGTGGAAGGCAGCGCAAGTGCGCCAGCAAGTACCGCATTCGCAAGAGTTATTACATGGCCTACTATACTTGCCAACAAGCTATACTTCGTACCTGATACTATGGCAACCAGTACTGTGCCTGGATATCCTACTTTACGGACCGTAAGCCTGCAGTTTAGTCTATTTGATGGGGATATAGTTGAGCGCGCTAAAGTACATAAGTCATTTGATAGCGCGCTACTGTCTCATATACAGGTAAGTGCCGAAGCACTACAGTATGGGATAGCAGGATATGGCGCTAGAGATATAAGTCATCAGGCAGCTTCGGGTATTGGCAGCTTCTATGATATATATCTGCCTTGGTTTGTTGCAGACGATATGATCAACAGCATTAATGCATTTCCTATAGAGCTACCTACTTGGAGCGATGTTGTAGGCGCTACATCAGATGGATTATATATCAACCACCTAAGCTACGATGATATAGTATCCGCATACAACAATCGGACTATCACATCATCTACTCCAGAATACCATTCTCCTAATGGGTCTGATACAGTATATATTCCCATTGACGCCAAAAATACATCATCTGGGGTGGCAACCAATCTTATGGGTGCTTATGCGCCGCCCGACTTTTGGTGCTATCGTAATGTCACGGATGTTATAGCCTCATTTAGTAATAATCTGCCAGACCCAACTATGACTGACTACGGGGCGGAAGAGTCCGAGAATACATCAGAACGCCTGCAGGCTGAGGCCGGTAAGCCAAAGATGGCATGGTCTAAGACCAGTCCATACTGGGTAGACTGGAAGTTAGAAGACTATCTTGAGGAAGAGGTATATCATAGTGGGAAGCTGTCTCTTATCAGGAGCTTTCCTAGTGCATACTTCCTATTTAGCTCACACGCTACAATGGGATTTGGAGTATTCCTGCAAGACATGGGATGGGGCTACGGTATGCTGGAGGACATGTCTATCATTCAGCGTGGCGACATTCCGGTTGATCATGCCACTATCAGATTAGTGAATATGTTCGGCAAGCTTGACGATCCTATGTTTGGCGGCGGCGGATTGATTGGTCTATTCTTGAGTGCATCTCGAGGAGACAGGATCCGCCAGATGGATGCTATAAACGGCGGGATGAATGACGCCTTTATACAAGATCTTCGTGATTGGTGGGCACAAACAGGGGCGAACATAGCAGAAGGTTGGAGAAGTCTTTGGTCATGGAGCGGTCATTGGCCTACACAAGCAGAAGAAGTAGAGGCAGCACTCAGAAAAGCAAGATCACAAACTGATGTGCTTCCTTTAGCACCAGGTATGTGGTCGCATGTCAGGATGGGTTATGGACAGCCATATCAACATGCAACTGTATTTAATGGAAGGATATCTAAATATAAGCCAGGAGATATAGTAGAGATTGAATGTGAGTCGTTTGGAGCAGACCTGACTAAGACTATTCCTGCCGGCTCTGATGATAAACACAACTGCGAACCAAGAAAGGACATGTGCAGGCTGCTCAATAAGCCTTTGTCTGGAATCAGGAGCTTCATATGGAATATATCGCAGCCAGGCAACATTGTTAAAGAAGCAATAGCCGCCGGAGTTACTGGCGGAACGTTAGGCACGGGTACAGGATATCTTCCTATTGCCAATGCTATAGGAAACCATATGATATCAAAGGGTATTCCACTATGGTACGCTACCGAAGGGCTTGGTGAGAGTATATTTACTACACAGCTTGCTACACGAGCCACTCAAGGTGAGGGCGGGGACTCATCTACTGGAGGAGGGAAATATCATATTATATCAGGAGATGATAGAACTGCGTCTCTTTCTTCCATCATTAATGGTTCGTCAGGCGATCCTGCCGCAGTTGGAGCTCAATGCGAGATAGCAATAAATATGTATAACGCGAGCCCACTAGCCGATCCAGGAATCAACCAATTCGGCGTCGGGTGGGCAGATAACTCTGAGGACCCAACTGCCGGGGATTCTGCTGGGAAGAGAGGAGCACAGGAGACTCTTAGCAACAGACTTGCTACCGCCTGGCGTGGCGGTCCAGCAGTAGGAATGTTGGGAGCGGCAGCGAATGCAACAGCAATTAGCTCACTTGCCGACGAGGTGTCATTTGGATACAGCTATTATGGCAGGTCGTTTGTAGATTTCGCCACAACATGCTCAAGACTGACCGGCGACTATATATTCACAGTCGTTCCTATAGCCAACAGGTGTAGTATATACTACGGCAAACCAGACTGGCCGGTTTGGTATGAACTTAAGCCCATGAAGCCTACTGCATATAATGAAAGTGCGTCCACGGCCGGCGATGTCGTTGCTATACGCAGACCATTTGATCAATATGCTATGCACGGCGTATCAGATATTATATATAATGATATCGTTGCACAGAAGGACTTTGCAACAGGCGTGAAGCCTGCATGGAGCAGAGGGCGCCCTGGCAATATGGCAGATCAGACCAAAGGTGTTATATGGGAAATGGAAAGAGATATGGTCGACGCATTCTGGGCTGAAGATGGCACATTTAGCCAGGCGCCGGTACAATGGTTTGATGCAGACATCCACCCTGCAGAGAAGAGAGTAATACAGGAAGACACGCAAATACTCAAGATAGTAGGAGGTCTGGCGCCAGAAGGAGCCGGGGCTGTTACGTCTGTTGTTGGCATAATTGCCGGGTTAGTAGCTGCCGTAGTATCTATATGTACAGCAGGTGTGACAACTGTCGTCGCAGCCGGTATTGCATTACTGGCGACATTAGCTGTTAAGTTGGTTGTTAATCTTCTCAGCTGGCTATGGCGTATGATAGATCTGGTAGTTGAATATCTAATTGGTATAGATGCCGAGGATATTGTTGCTATAGGCGATAGGATGGCTACCGAGGCTACTCTTAGTGTATTCAATGGATGGGATATTCCTGCCGGATTCCTCGCAAATATGAAGGGAGTATACTGGGCGCAAGTAAACGGTGTAGCAAAAGGTATATTGAAGGAAGAAGTAGAAACGATGTACAGAGGGTCACTTTATGTTATAGGGACTCCTGTACCTAGACCGCATCGAAGCCAGTTTATTGCTGATCCTAAAACAGGTATGGTAGGCGGCTTCGTTGCTGATACTGTAGTACATCACCTGAGTATTAGTTCCGGATATGTTACGGAGATTATTCCAAAGGTGAAAGCAACAACCTGGGACACATCAGGGCTGGTAAGATGGACAAATCATGCATCACGAATCATCAGGGTGCTATCGTCTATGGCGGTAGGGTATTTCGTATCAAAGTATACCAGCAGGGTATCTATGTATGCTACTGCGATCGGGCTTGGTCAATTTAGAAACCTGCCACGTGACCTCGAGAAAGTAAGCGATATACTTGAGTCTATAAAATGGAATAGGGCCGCCGAAATAGTGAAAGACATAAGCGGAGGGAAAGTAGTAGGAGCTATAGAGAGTTTCGGAGTGCGTGCTACAAATGTAGCAGGAGGTATTAGAGGAGGAGCTGCAGTAGCTGATGGTGTGAAAGTCTCTAAGCTTATCAGAGCAGCGGAGGCTGCAGCATTCATCATAACAGAGGCGGCACTTGGTATGTTCATGGCTGCATGGAGCGAAACTGTTGATGCTGCCAGAGCATGTTTTATAGCCCCAATCACCAAACATGGGCGACCATTTGTCGCTGGTATTGGTGGCTGGCGCGGTTCTGTTATGATGGAAGGGAAGTCTATGAACCCAAGCAGCAGCGATCTTTCTGCACAGGGACAGGGTGTATATGGATGGTTTCTGAAATTATTCTTAGGAGTATAATATGACAGATAGTAATGCAAGAGTAGGATGGAACGCCTGGATAGACATTATGCGAGGAAGGTTTAGTCTGTCTCGCGGATTTCCTACGTCCGGACGTATCCATGGAGATGAACATAAGACATATCGTGTACAGGTGGAGCAGGATGGCGAGTTTGAGCAATGGAGCCCCAAGGTAGTTGATGAGCTAATTGATAATATGGAAACATTAGCAAGTGGCGGCGGGATCGATCCTCCTGCATTTGGAGAATCACAGCCAGAACTGCCTTCAAATATGTGCGCAATGCATAATGAAGAGGGAACAAATGTCGATGGGACTGAGGATATATCATGAGTAAGCTAAAAGACATCCTCAATAAGATGATGGATAGTACTGTGCGGAAGACTCAGGCACCCGTAGGCGGGATGGGCGGCAATGCTACTGTTATGGCAAAATGTGTACATTATGATCCGCACAGAAAGCTATGTACTATATATGATCCTATAGGTAAAGAGCCTCAGCAGCGCTTCCGTGGCGATGATGGTAATATATCTATGTTTGAAACTATACAGGGCGGCCGCACCGTCAAAATCCCATGGCAGCCAGTGGATGGGGGAGAAGATCGAGAGGATCCCGGTATGGCTCTTGAGGAGTTTCATATGCTCGGAACAAGAGATCTTGGAGATGTAAAGCCAGAGCAGCTATATGACTATATAGAAATGATCACAGCAATCCAGAGAGTTAACAAGGGAACAAGTAGATTTCTCAGGATGATCGTAGATCAGCGCAAGTTTGTAGGCGGCTCAGGCGGCGGGATTAACAGGCACTGGGTACCGCAGATTATTGTAGAAGTGCAATACGATATGGAAGGCTGGCCGGATACTGCAAGAGCCACACGCATTATAGAATCCTGCCCAATACCAACCCAAAGACCTACGGCTAACAGCGTACCATCTGGCGACCCTATCCCATATTGCGCAATACCTGATGGAGAGATGTACTTCGACCGAGCCAGATTCGCCAGTGAAGCAGATTGGCTACTCGAGTCTCTTGGATCGCTCCAGCGACCGTCCCAAGCATCAGATACTCCCAGATCTGCAAGTGCAGCAGCAACATCTGGCGGTACAGGAGATGCCAGCTCTGCTGGCGGCGGTGGAGGCGGGGGTATACCGCCTGCTATTGCCGCTTCTTCTAATAGAGCACTTATTACCGTCATAGATCCTATAAGTATATCAGGAGGTGGCGTATCCACAAGCTCTGGATCTATAACAAACGAGTATGGCGGAGGTGCGGACGATAGTACAGAGGTTGCTATTGCCGACGGGGTAGTACTTCCTACTATAAGCCGCAGAGCAATAACAGATCCTACAAGTTCCGACACATGGGATCTGTCTAATGATCCTGTGACCGGATCGCCAAGGCTTAATAGATATAGATCGTTTGGGCTAAGCTCGCCACAAGGAGCAGCCTCTATTCCGGCAGGTGTATGTAGCACATCGCTACGTTTGCAAAATCCTATTAAGCAGAAACATCTACTCGGAGTGTCGCATCTATTCGATATAGAGATGCCATGGATAACTATACATACCTCATATAAAGGCGTGCCTATTCATGCATGTAGTGATGGTATAGTAAGATTTGCTGGTTACTCCGCTCTATTCAAATGCTATACCATCGTAATAGAACACGCGCAGAATATAGTATCAGTATACACATATTGTATCGGGCCATCCGTTGCAGTAAGAAAAGGACAACATGTGCATGAGGACCAGATTATAGCACTACTCGACAGCAGCGATGAGGGCATACTCATGAGGTTCGGTGTATTCAGTAACTTTAATCCGGTAGATCCACTCAACTATATTAAAGGGTGGAAGAGAATGAGGAGAATATAATATGGGCGATAAGCCAAGAGCAAGTGAAGATGAACGTGTTATATCCAGTAAGATGCCGCGTAAAGGGGCACAAGTGGTTGCTGGAAGTAATGGCGTAAGCGTTGCGAACCAGAAGGGGTCCGGTATTAATGTTGATGGACAATTTATAGGCTTGCAGTCTGATATCATCAAGCTCTCGCCAAGATCCGTGATCTCTGTAGCAGACGCTCCGCTTAATGCAGAAGCTCGAGAGGAGCTTTATTCAGCAGAGGTTACCAGTGCTACCGGGCGAGATCGTGTTGCTGGAGAGGTGATATGGGGCGTCCCGTCTGTTCATACTCATGCCCACGATTCTATTAAAATACCAGCACCGTATAGGTCAAAATATGCTAATAGGATCAGAGAGCTTAAGTCAGTTATTACAAGAATGACTCCGCTTCTTCTGGCAGTAGGTTTACCGGGAATTGCAGCGGTAGCGCTGCCTGAGATATTTGACGCAGAAGTGGATACACTTCAGGCTCCGGAAAGCGACCAAGAAGCTAATAATAGTGCAGATTCGGACAGTGAAGGAAACGAATGAGTCCAAGAATAGAAGCAATATGTCGTATTATATTATAGATAGATGGTACCACATCGGAAGACAGACCTATGTATGACTAACTCTGGAGATCTTATAGTCATACCTGAATGGGTCGACAGAGCCGTGGTGCTGGCTGATGGCGAGTATATAGACCACCCACTAAAGGGACGTGGCGGCGATTTATTACTAAGCAACGAGCTACACCACTTTGATGACCTACAGGTTGTTACTATCAACAATCCAGGTGGCGGGAAAACATGTCCGACCGATACTCGTGCTGTGCTATTAAACAAGGATATTGAATCTGCCGGTAAAGGCACATATAATATAGATGGTAGTTCGGCATTCAACGAGGTGGTCATTGCTGCTTTTCCTGCGTCGTCGCACGCACAATACGGTAGCGTAGACCAAGTATCTATAGACGACAAATTCAGATCTTTCATACAAGAGATCATATGGAGAATTAGAACCAACTCCCCTGACTATGTATTCCACAGTGGATTTGGATGCAATATGGAAGACCTGATTGGCGAGTGGAATACGCGTGCAGTGGCAAACCATGCACTCGATATTATGCGCGCACAACTTGCAAGCATCGATGGCCTCAGGATAATGCAATCAACAGCCTATCCTACCAGGGACGACACTATAGTATTTGTTGTCAGGATAGAAGGTACAAGAGACACCGTAATAGATATTCGCATAGACTTTGACTTTGAGGAAGGACTCGTAATATCAGGCAAGAAGCTTGTTATCAATGATGGAACCACAGTGGAGGCATCATAATGGCAGTAGTTCCTAAGACATCCAATGAGATTCTGCTTGATGAGCTAAGAGCACTACAAGGCACTCAGATTACAAATACTGCTGAGGGAAGTGTAGCAAGAGCTCTGTTGGAGATCCCTGCCGCATCAATTGCGGAGGCATATCGCGTAGTTCGTGAGACTGCAGAGAACTCATATGTATCTACTGCATCTGGCGAGTATCTTGATATGTTAGGAATGCTAGTTGGCACATACCGGCAAACAGGAGAGCCAGATGACAGATTCAAGTTCCGTATTACCAACGCTCTTCTATATCATGCCAAGGGTAATATTACAGCAGTAAAGATTGCTGCTGAGATGGTAGCCGGAGTGGCTGAAGTAGTAATAGAAGAGGGAACTGCTGGACCGGGCAGCATTACTATATATGTCGTTGGCATCAAACCTAACGAAGTGCCATGGTCGCTATTATCAGATGTACATGATGCAGTCAGAGACGTGGTAGCATATGGTACATACTTTGAAGTTAAGCCAGTATCGTATCTTGATGTTAATGCCAACGTTGAAGTTATTATGAAGAACGACTCATCAGGATCTATAGACGCGACGGCAGCAGTCAATGCTATCAAGAACTACATACTGAGAATAGAGGCTGGCGGAATACTTTCGACTGACCAGTTAAAGCATGCGGTAGTGGATAGCTTAGGTCCCCGCAATGTTATAAGAATCACAATTAGAACCATGCATGTATCAGGCAAGATCATAAGCGGAAATTACCAGGCTGCGCCTGGAGAAGCTTTTACAGTCAACCGCTTCAGCTCCGTGCCTGTGGCAGTTAATATAAAACGCTAATGATAATAATTAGGAGATAATCAAATGACAGCGCCAGTAATGACATTACGACGTGCAACTGCACCTTTCACACAGCTTACTACCCTAAACTTTGGCAACGTAGCCAAAAACTCAACATCCAGTACACATACAGTCAGATTTTATAATAACATTGCAGGCTCATCTGCAGTATCAGATGCCGAAGACTGTGAACTTACTATTTACACTTCTGATGGATCTGACACACCAAACCTCGTCAGAGGTGTGGGATATGGAGATCAGATACTTGATGGAGATTGGGTACAAGTAAAGAATACCTGCGCATCCGACGCTGATGGCAATCCGCTAACAGCTATGATCGATGAAGTTATAGGAACAGGTGATACTCTCGAAACCGAATTCGATATATCGATGGGATCTACCTCTTCGGGTACGCAGGTGCCAAGTAATCCATCAAGTGAGGCAGATACCAATCCATGTATTGTGGTAAGAAAATCGGTAGTCAATAGTACAGCCAGCAATGTAGTAAAGCTTGCTACATCTTGGACATTCGAAGTTAACGATGATACTAAAGCGCCAGTAGTAAGAGTAACAGCTCTGACATGGGATGGGAACCCATATGACTGCACAGGAGTGACAGTATATGGCGATTCATTCCAGCTTAATGCGGGCATCCAGACAAATCCCGAGCCTACCACAGGACAGAATGCTACAGCTACCTATTACTGGAATGAGACACAGACCTATACTACTGACTATACTTACGCAAATGGGGCATCTAATGGTACCGTAACGTTTGTTGCGGCTCCTGCATCGAATGCAGAGATTGAAGTCGATTATCTATATCGCACACCAGACTCTGCTTTTATTACTATCCCAGATGATGACTCAACAACTGCGAGTACAGAGACCGGCCATTCTATTGGTGGGAGATGCGTAACTTCTGACCTTCCAGATAATGATCAGGATAAGGACGCCAGCCTAGTAACATTCTCGCCACCTACCGGCGGAGCTACTACGTTTATGGATACCATCAAGGATGCGTACTCATGTAAAAATGGTACTACATCATATGGATTTGCAGAGGTCCAGATAAAGGCAGCAGTCCCTGCAGTGTGTAACGAAGGACAGGAAGCCTTTATACTAAGGCTTGCATACACTTACGTTTAGTAGTAAAATATAACGAGGGAGTATTCAATGATCAAGTACGTTGACAAACATGGTAATGACCATGTTATGAAAGAGAGTACGAGTATAGCATTAGTCACAGATAACGAGGATCTTAAGTGGCTTATAGACGAGACCGGCAGAATATCTATGACTATTAGAGATAAAGAGCTTCTCTCTATGGACGTATTTTTCTATGCACAGCCAGGCATACCTACCAGGTTTCCATTTGAGCTAGTGCGTCCGGAGGATATCATTTATAGGAAGACTCATGCTGCCACCGATTGGCTTATGAAAGATGCCAAAATCGACGATCTTGGAGGCAAAGATCTTGGCTGGGAGATCGGCATGAAGATGAGAGGTGCATACAAAGGTGATATGTTTGGTGTCCACACAAGAGTATTTGTAACATATGGACATACAGATGTAGAAATCATGTCATTTACTCCTATATTGGTAAAAATCAAGACTGCAGAGGGCGAAGAAGAGTTTAAGAGCAAGACCGGCTCAATGCTCAAATTCTCTATGAAGGTGAGTTAAAGTGCTTGGACTATACTGGCATCGGGCGATAGTGGCTATTAAAGAGACCACCGGTGCCGATTTTACTGCCAGCATCAAGGTTGGATATACTGATCTTGATACCGTAGCGTCACTTGGTGTGCTTGGTAGCGGCACCTCAACCACCACATCTACAATAGCTATACAGACTCCAGATAGTAGCCATACGACCAGCTATATCGATATCCCGGAAGAGGGATCCAAAGGCGAGACAATGAAGATACGAGTAGTGGATGCATGGATGGCGTCCATTCCAGGGTATATCTTCGTCAAGTTCGATGGCTCTAGTGATCCAGAGGCTATATTGGGGATTATAGAGTCTACTGGTGCAGAGTTCCCATGTAGTATAACAGTACTAGCTGATGTATGGAGTCCGGGAGACCCATTATCTGGCGTATATATACACCCTGCCCTTCTCGGAGTAGAGACAGTAACAGGCCTTAATACCACATCTGCACTAGGTATATACGTAGGCGCAAACTTAGATATTACATCTACCATTAACATACCGATATCTACTGGTATAGGAACGCCAAGCAATGTGTTTATTGCACAGGAGGCTGGCAATAACACACTCGCACTAATCAAAGTAGTAAATGGGGCAGCTGTATTAGAGACGCCAGTACTGATTAATATCAAGAATACAGCTAGGCTATCAGATTTATTTGATGCCGCCCTAAATGTGCAGTCTGCTTCGTACGCTCACATCCCAGTGTCTATCGAAATAGACGAGAAGCTTGGATGTAGTATTAACTCATCGCTTGGCGTACAGAAACCGACCGGTTATGGAATTGGATGTACCATATTCGTTACTGATTATCGCACCATGGGTCCGCCAAAGTGGTCCAGTACCGGAGCAAGCGGTGGTAATATAGGTACCGCCCAAGGTATCCCTCCAAGGCCATACAAACCAAGGGCACAAGTGCCAGCCCAGCTTCGCAGATACGGACTGTCTGCTCTACCAAGCTGGATGGACATGGTCAAGTATTCAAACTCTGTAGGTAACAAGTTCTTCGATACTATAAAGACAGAGCTTAATGTACTCGATAATGAGGTAGTACATACTGCTAGCAAGTACTTCATAGAAACATGCAACCCAAAGATCGATATTATTGGGTACTGTCAATTACCTGATATGGATATTGCTGACATCACGGTCGCTATGTTCGAGAGAGACGATGGCACAAGATATCGATGGAAGTTACAGGAAGCTGCAAGTACTCACAAATTCTATCATTCAGATGACTACTATACCGTCAATGAATTCGTGCCACCGGACGGAACAGAGTATGACGATGAGCACTTCGATATCACACATCTGCCAACATTCGACACATACTATATCGATCGAGAGCTTGGTATAATCATATTCAGATTCTCCAATGGCAGATACAACTCGGCCATAATCAACGGTAGTGTAACAGAGATTGCATGGAGACAAGTATGGAATGAGCTGGATGATATCGGAGCACTACTAAGCCTGGAGCGGCTGAAGTGGGAGTCAAATGCAGCTTACAGAGCACGTATCATGGACGTATTCAACAATATAGAGTATGAATATCATGATACACGTAGTGGCGAGCCAACTTCAATCACTCGAGACAAGGCTCCGGATGCGACGTTTATAGGCCTGTCTGTCGCAATAGCAAGAGAGCTCGGCCTCATAACAGTTGACAAAGATGGTCATTTTGTTGTCAAGATTAAGTCGCTGTCGGATGAGAACTTCAGGATAGAAGAGCTATATGATGACGACATGGTGCCAAATGAGAAGTTCGAGAAGCTGGTAGATACTATAAATGCTATGGCGCCGGTTGCATGGGGCGAGGCCAGATGGGATAAAGGGAGATGGTTCTCTAATGACGAGGCGGCCGGCTGGCCAACTATTAAACTGATATGGGATATATTACACCTTAATGGAGAGTTATGATCCAGCAGATGAATAGACAAAGGGGACAGAGTATAGTCGAATTTGCTCTTATTGCTCCAGTACTGATTATAATACTGCTGGGCATCTTCGACTTCGGCTGGATACTGCATCATCAGACGCAGCTTGATCATGCAGTACGATTGGGTGCCAGACGTGGTGCCGTAGGTGAGAGTAATACAGTCATCATAAACAGAATGAAGGACGGCTGCGTATCATTCGAATTACAGGATGAGGATATTACTATAGAAGTGAGGGATGGCGCCGGGAATCCTACTGGAGATAACGAAGACAGGACACCAGACAATCTCATATATGTGGCTATAGATATGGAAGTAACTCTTAATACTCCACTATCGTCAATATATGGTCCGATATCACTACATAGCGAAGCGGAGTTCCTGATTGAATAGAAGCAACGAAAAGGGGAATACACTTGTTCTGACTACTCTGGCTATGTTAGTCATTATAGGCTTCGCCGCGCTTGCTCTTGACGTGAGTATAGCACAGAATACATATACTCGTATGCAGACGGCTACAGATGCCGCCGCACTTGCCGGGGCAAGAAAGCTTCCATACGAGATATCTGCAAAGAATGAGGCATTACGCTTATGCGGTCTGAATGGGTTTTATGACGGTGAAGATGGTGTGACTATTACATGCACCAGAAATCCAGATGGTATTCATCCAGGATGGTACATGGTAGAGATTACCAAGCCAATGCGGCTATTCTTCGGGGGCATCTTCTCGGAGTCTAACCCAGTAATACGAGTCCACGCTACGGCAGCTTACGTAAGTCCGCTACCAATGTATATCTCGGGCTCAGTTGGTGAGTATGGCGTAAATGGTATCCAGAACTTGAGCTGCTTCGGTCCATATGGCTATTTTACGTATGGAGATGCATACTCAACATACTATCTCAATAATGGCGAGGATAATACGCACTATCGTGAAGACGGGTACAACTTTATAGTAGATATCAAGCTTGACTATTTCTCAAAGAATGGTACTAACGAGATAGCCTTCCAGGTATTTGATCCGGATACATGGAATATAGGGAATGCCTACGACTCCGGTGCCGGAAAGGTAGATGAGATCAGACCTGGTACCAATAATCCCGGAAGCAACTATACTACTACAAGATTCCAGCTATTCCGCCCAGACAATACTCCTACTACATTCGACGACGATATACTTATAGCAGAAGCGGAGTGGGGTCCCGGCGATACATGGAGTGACATGCAATGGATTACGCCGGAGGGGTGGGAGCTCAACCTTGGTAATTATGGATATGGCAAATATAGAATCAATGTTAAGACGATAGGCGGCTCGAGTGAAAATGGCTTCAACCTACGAGCAGGGGCTCCGGAAATAGTATATGGAGACCCAGATGACTGGTTTCCAGACAACGGTACGGAGATCACAGCAGTTGGTACACTGCCCATCAACTTCAACCAGGATGGAATTGTCGATGTCGATCTTGGATATATACCGCCTGAAGCAGCTGGCTATAATGTTTACGTCAACAAGTTCGACACCGACGTAGGCGCCAAATCTGTCGTATACTACGACGACTATGGCAATACATGGCCAGGCGAGTTATCCGGTAATGGTACATTTCAGCTCGATATTATACAAATACCTTATGGTTATGGTGGTAGTAGATTATACGCTAAATATGAGGCAGGCCAACAAGATACATCATCATGGCAACTCTATTTCGATGGGCAGTTAGATGATCTGCCCGGAGAATTAAGATTAGTCGACTAATATAAAAGGAGCGTGACAGATTATGCTTAATCTATTGCGAAATGAAAAGGGACAGGGTCTTACCGAGTACGCGCTCATCATTGCACTGATTGCAATTGTTGTAGTAGCGGCTCTAGCTCTGCTTGGTGGTCAGATCGATACAATCTTCGGCGACATCACCACAGAACTTGACGGCGGAGCTGGCTAATAACTTTCATGTCCCTGACAAAAACGGGAGGGGCTCTTCCCCTCCCTGGGTCCTACTCATGAAGAAAGACAAAGGACAAGGATTAGTTGAGTATTCAATGATCATAGCAGTCATAGTCATTGTGGTTTTTGTGGTCGTTGCTCTGCTAGGGAATATACTGCAGGACAAATGGTATGCAGTAATAAACGAAGGACTCGCTCTATAGTGTATGAAGAAATCAAGGATACTATTCACCGCGAGGTGATACGTGACGTAGATCAGAAGATACTACTTGGTCAGGGTAGACTGACTGAGAGTATGAAGAACGTCGTACGTAATGCTGTCACAGATCGTGTGCAGAGCGAGCCGCTTATACCTACGTCAGATCAGGACGAGGTCATAGAAGAGCTGCTTAATGATATACTTGGATATGGTCCAATAACCAAGTTTCTTGATGATGAGAAAGTAACAGAGATTATGGTGAATGGGCCGGGACAGGTCTACTACGAGATAGCTGGACATCTCAATAAGTCAGATCTGAAGTTTAATGATGACAATCATGTCATGCGTATTATAGAGAGGATAGTGTCGCCGATAGGAAGGCATATAGATGAGGCTGTTCCCATGGTCGATGCCAGACTCCCAGATGGCTCGCGCGTAAACTGTATTATCAAGCCATTGAGTCTTGTAGGTCCATGTATTACTATACGTAAGTTTGCAAAGGATCCGTATATGATAGAAGACCTTCTAAAGTTCAAGACACTAGACGATAATATGGCCAAGCTGCTCGACGCATGCGTGAAGGCTCGCCTGAATATCATAGTTTCAGGTGGAACGGGCTCCGGTAAAACAACAACACTCAACGTATTATCGAGCTTCATCCCATCAGATGAGCGTATAATTACGATAGAGGACGCCGCCGAATTGCAGCTCAAGCAGGAGCATGTAGTAACTCTTGAGGCACGTCCGGCTAATATAGAGGGCAGAGGAGAAATTACAACGCGGGACCTGGTCAAGAACTGCCTCAGGATGCGTCCGGACCGCATTATAGTTGGCGAGGTAAGATCTGGCGAGGCACTCGATATGCTCCAGGCAATGAACACAGGTCATGATGGAAGTATTACTACATGCCACGCCAACTCACCAAGAGACGCCCTCGCACGAATTGAAACCATGGTTCTGATGTCAGGCATGGAGCTTCCATCTCGAGCTATAAGAGAGCAAATGGCCAGCGCAATTAATCTCATCATACAGCAGTCCAGGATGCGCGACGGCACAAGAAAGATTACACACATTACAGAAGTAGTAGGTATGGAAGGCAGCACTATTACAATGCAGGATATATTTAAGCTGCACCAGACTGGTATTGATGAGGATGGTAATGTTATAGGCGAATTCGAGCCTACAGGTATAGTGCCTAAGTTCGTAGAGACGATCGAGGCAGAAGGCATACCGCTGTCTAAGATGATATTCTATCCAAAGGAATTAAGGGATGGTCTGGTATGAGAGAGATAGTCGCAAACACATTTTGGAAGAGGCTGGTGGGATTGATATTCTGGAAGAAGAGTGACGGTCCCGTACGACTAATAATCCCTCGATGCAATGCTATCCATACGTGTTTTATGCGTAGGCCGGTAGATGTCTATTTCATGGACAAAGACGATAACACTATGATGGGATTTCTTGCCGTCCCCCCATGGCGAATACTCTACTATCGGGGCGCTGTCTCTGTGCATGAGGAGTTATGTTAGTACTAACTATTATACTTATCTGTGTATTCTTAGCTGTAGGTAGTATCACATACTACGTATCGTGTCATGCTATCAAACGCCTCAATGAAAGGAGTGTTGAAAAGGCAGACAGTGACGAAACAAAAGATATATGGACCTACCTGGATAAGCTCGTAGAAGAAAAGACATATGTACAGAAGACAATGATCGAGCTACAGAAGGCTGGTCTTAAGCTGCGGTTCAGCGAGTATATGATGTCATATGCATATATACTCCTGATTGCTGGTTTGATTGCATATATATGTACCCATAATATAATGATCACCGCAGGAGCATGTCTACTGAGCCTGACTATACCACTTATAGTGGTAAAACGGCGCCAGAGCTTCAGGCTCAAAATGATTGATAAACAGCTTCCTGATGTGCTAATGCTTATGGCTAATGGGCTTAAGGCAGGATATAGCTTTATGCAGGGGATGGAACTTATAGCCACCGACGGACCGAGCCCTATAAAGGAGGAGTTTAATAGAGTAGTTAGAGAAGTCAATCTTGGATATCCTATAGATACATCATTAGACGACTTGGTTGCCAGGGTAGGGTCAGAAGATCTTGACCTTGCCATCGTAGTTATAAAGATACAGAGGCAGGTAGGAGGCAACCTGGCCGAAATACTAGAGAAGATAGTGCACACAATACGAGAAAGGATTAGGGTAAAGGGTGAGATAAATACACTTACCGCGCAAGGGAAAATGCAGGGTTGGATCCTGTCGCTTCTTATTCCAGGAGTAGCTTCATTTATGTATATCCTTAATCCTGAATTTATGACGCCACTGTTTCATACAACTATAGGAATGCTCATCGTTGTAGTTGCAACAATTATGCATCTTACTGGCGTGGCTATAATATCTAAAATAGTGAGAATAGACGTATGACACTGCTATTCATACTCATATCATGCTGTATTATAGCTGCCGCACTGTCGGTTAGCTACGGCATAGCCAATACAGAAAGGCATAAAGCTAAACAAGATATCATCAATATGGCTGAAGGAAGTGGAGAACCCATATCACTGCATGATATAGAGCTTAGCAAGCCATTCTCTGTCCGTGTCATAGATCCTGCGCTCAAGAACATTAATCATATGCTGGCGAGTATCACGCCAAGAGAAATAGAAGCTGATGTGCGCAGAAGAATCAGACACTCCGGGGTAAGGATATCGGTTGCCAGCTTTATCAGTATACAAGTAATATTAGCAATAGTGCTTCCTGGTATACTGTCTCTCGTAGGTGTCATGGAGGCATTTAATATCATCATAGCGACAATAGTCATACTATTGAGTATAGTGATAGGATACTTTCTCCCTATATTATGGATAGGATCTGTCGCAGCAAAGAGAGACAGGAGAATTCAGAGAGCGTTGCCGGACGCGCTGGATATCCTGACAGTCTCGGTAGAGGCCGGCCTTGGTTTTGATATAGCACTAAGCAAGGTAGTTGAGAAGACGGGCGGGCCGCTGGCAGATGAGTTCTCTGTTGTACTGCACGAAATTAGAATGGGAAGGGGCAGAGCCGATGCGCTCAAAAGACTGACTGATAGATCTAAGGTCGAGGATCTATCATACTTCGTATCGTCATTAATCCAAGCCGACCGGCTCGGTGTAAGTATTGTAAAGATGCTACGTATACAGTCAGATCAGATGAGGATAAAGAGGCGGCAGATGGCCGAGCAGATAGCAAGGAAGGCGCCACTCAAGATGAGCGTTGTCCTTATCTTATTTGTTCTCCCGGCGCTGCTATTAATACTATTGGGTCCATCATTTATATCTATGATGGAAACACTCGGAGGTAGATAATGGCTCAAGATAAAGATGTATACACTTACGGTAGTGATGATAAAGATACTATCACTAGCCGTATAAGGCAGTGGATTTCTTCTTCCATGCTAGCCGAATATATTGAGTGGGCACTAAGCGACAACGAGAAATGTATATCGTTCCGTGCATTTATATTCGGTGATGAAGAGCTAGTCAAGGTATTCCATCTATGGCTTGAAGAGAATCTTGGATGGCCTATTGATTCAGAAGACCCTGCTAACTTCTGGAACCTTAAGTTTGCTAGACGGTTCACAGTATCAGAGCAGGGCAAGTATCTGCTAAAGTTCTTCAAGGAAAAGATCCAGCCGTCTATGTCATTCACAGACGACGAAGAATTCGAAGAAGTATAACAGGAGAATATTGCAGTGATAGACCTAAAGAAGAGTAGTAGAAGCATTGAGGCTATATATCTTCATTGCACAGCAACAAAACCGCGCAGATATGTGAGTGTTGCAACTATCAGAGACTGGCACGTAAATGGACGTGGCTGGTCGGATATAGGATATCACTATATAGTACAGCCAGATGGCGCCGTTGAGCTTGGCAGAGATGTCGACATTGCCGGAGCCCATGTCAAGGGAGATAACCTTAATACTATAGGCGTTTGTATGGTAGGAGAATGGGATTCAATAGTACCAGATCCAGTACATCCACAGGAACGCGCGACAGGAGAACTACTCGCGAGATTGTGTAAGTTATATGACATTAACCCATTAACATATAACCTACTATTACACAGAGAGGCACATGAGCCCGGACATAGAGCACCTAACCCATACAAGTCCTGCCCTGGAATGAATATAACAGGCAGGCTTATGAGAATATATGTTAACTCATTCTACGAGCGAATAGATGGTGACAAAATAGATTATGGCTATTGACGACATCAAACCGGGCACCGGTGATCTGTCTGACTTACATGTTGAAAATCTCTCTAAGGTTGACGAAAATCAAGAGGGAAATGTCTACATACAGAAACATGCCACTCAAGTAGAACCTATTGAGGAAGGCTATGTGCCGATGCATGTAGATTATAAACCAGTATGCTGGGGCGTACTGGATTTGCCCATATACTTCAAGACAGCAGTAGAAACTGATATAGAGACACTCCCTGCCGAGGGAGATGATAGAAGACTGACAGTAGTGCGAGAGATCTACGAGCAGTTTAGTGGATGGCCATATCCCAATACGGAGAACTTCGTACTCGAAGATAATATTAATGGAGTCTTCAACGACGATATATGGACATTTACCAGCCTAGACAGTAGCTCAGAGTATATAGTAAGTGATGGCACCACTGTAAAGGACGCATACGACGAAGAGAGTGTCAAGAATATGGGCGACTACCCATTCCGTATGGATAATGTCGCGAAGCATATCAGGTGTATGTGCATTCAGCCAAAAGAGGACTATACGCAGCATATATTTGGGCTGAAGACGGATGTAAATATACCATACAACTGGCTACATGACAACGAGAACACTCCTGATCCGGACGGTCGTAGAATTACCTTCAGTGTTATGGCTAGATGGGAAGGTCTGAAAAGCGCAGAGGGTGTTGCTTTCTTTCTTATAGGTCGCGGCTCAAACAACGAGTCCTACTGGGTATATGACAAAAAGCAGAGGAAGCGCTTCGTTGCATTCGGTACAAGAATAGGAAACGCTAACTATGTAACTGATGATTTCAATAATGGAGATTGGATAGGCGGATCAGTTGATACGTC
>Ga0272442_10002450_pt1 | contig 26873 bp, 21 predicted proteins | sample SSMForm2O_FD_200262 | JGI IMG/M metagenome (GOLD analysis project Ga0272442, IMG submission 200262) | Marine sediment archaeal communities from Little Sippewissett salt marsh, Falmouth, MA, United States - SSM-Form-2O | ecosystem: Environmental > Aquatic > Marine > Wetlands > Sediment ... | reverse complement strand
GCTACAGGCCACCAGCGCCGGAGGCAAAAACTTTTGCGATCAGGCTGCAGGATTATGTCTGTTGGAATGAGGGAAATGCGGTGCCGGTACTAACTTAAAAAGCGGCACCATCACTGGGGGCAGGTCAAAAGGCTTAACTATTTATAGTGTTTTGTTTGTTTTTTAACTTGAGGATGCCATGACTCCAGCGCTTGTAAGCATTGTTATACCCGTTTATAACGAAGAACAAATTCTTGAACAGGCGGTACAGGAACTGTTTCAAAATCTCGAACAGTTTAAAGAACGTTTTTGTTTTGAAATTGTGCTAGCTGAAAACGGCAGCACCGACAACACGTTAGAACTGGGAAAGCAGTTAGCCAAGCAGTATAAAAATTTATCCATTTTTCATTATCCAGAGCCTGATTACGGCCTTGCCTTGAAGGAGGGCATTGCGCGCACGAAAGGTGAATTTGTTGTATGTGATGAAATTGATTTGTGCCTGGCTGACTACTATTGTAGCGCGCTTGAGATCTTCGGAAATACTGAAGTTGAGATGGTTGTCGGTTCAAAAACAATGAGCGGCAGTCATGACAAGCGCCCATTGTATCGCCGTTTCGCAACCAAGACGTTAAACCTTTTGCTTAGGGTTGCTTTGCGTTTTAAGGGATCCGATACGCACGGGATAAAGGCTTTTAAAAAGGCGGCCCTTATGCCGATTTTGCATAAATGCAAAATCGGCCGGGATATGTTTACCAGCGAGTTTATCATTCGGGCAGAAAGGGCGGGCATAATGATTAAAGAAATCCCAATTGAGCTTGAAGAAAAAAGGCCTCCTGCAATTGGTCTGGTAAGGCGGATCCCCAAGGTGTTGACGAACATTTTATATCTCTTTTGGATTATCAGGATCAGACACCGCTAATGAAACGAGCTGCATTTACCATTGATGTTGACCCCCTTGCCTGCTATTACGCCATACACGGTTTGACTCAGCAACCGTTTACCCCCGACCCTATTCTAGAACACTCCATCCCGCGCTTTCTTGAACTTTTCAGCCAAACAGGTATTTCGGCAACCTTTTTCATAACCGGAGGTGTTCTCTCTGGTGAGGCCGAACAGAACGTCCTGCGTATGATAGCAAGCCATGGGCATGAAATTGCTAATCATTCATTTTCTCACAATTACAGGCTGATACTTCAGGATGCAAGCCATATAGAACAGGATCTTGCCGATAATGAGTACCTCATTAAACAGGCAACCGGGATTGATGTTGTTGGCTTTCGGGCTCCTGGCTATAATACAAATGGTGCATTGGTGGAAACTCTCAAACAGCGTGGATACCTTTACGACAGCTCTTTTTTCCCGTCTTTTTCGTATTATATGGCAAAATGGATTTTGATTCGGCTAAAAAGATTGAGGGGCAAACAGCCTGCTTCAATTATATCTGATTTTTTTGATGCCTTTGGTCTGCAGGAACCGTATTTTGTGGGTAATCATATCCGTCAACGCACGTCTTCTGGTTCACTTTTGGAAATACCGATTACCACGCTGATTCCGGGTATCGGGGTGCCGTTTATCGGTACCTCAATTATTGCATTTCCCGAACAATTATTCCGAGCTATTCTGAAATGTGCTCTCAAAAGAGATTTCTTAAATATCGAAACTCATGCTATTGACCTTGCTGCCGTTGAGGACAGCCGTTTTTACCGGCCGCTCCTGCAGGTACAGCCGGATATGCGATACTCCCTTGATAGAAAACTGCAACGGCTGCAAAAGGTGATCGTTTCGCTCAAAGAAAGTGGTTTTAAATTTTTTACAATGAGAGATATTGCGCTTATTCAAAAGGACAGATGATCATGGCCTGGCAGCATTAGTCTGAAACCTGTAAAGGAAGTAGAAACTATATTCGACGTTTACCGTTATCCGTTAATATCATACAAATCAATTGTTTCCCTTAAAGCAGCTTCAACAGAATATTGTGATTTAGCTGATTGGACTGATTGGGGTCGGACCATGATAATAGCGCATAAGTGCTTGCCAAATCATAACAAAATAAGAATACCGCGCCGTTATCAGGATCTTAGAGCAGACATTTTCGTATCAAAAAATAAGGTTTAAGCAAAAGTAATAACGCTGGCACGGGCGCAGGCATTTTCTGCCGCTGCCTTACATGGCTTTTTTGATACTGAAAACGGACTCCCAAGCAGGGCAAACACATCGGCCGTTGATGCACAATGAAGTAAATTCATATAGTTATTGTTGTATAGCGTGGTCCGACCCCAAGATTAAAGATTACCACCAAGATTACCCCAAGATTATCCAAGATTAAAGAAGATTTTATCCGCTTGTCATCCCGGCAGGAGCGAAAGCGGATAGCCGGGATCCAGCCTTGTATAATGGATCGCGCATCAGGTGCGGGCTGACAATCTTCTTACTACGAGCAGATTGAATAACGCCCGGGTGTGCCCCAACCTCCACAATCAAATATCATGACCCACTAAAGTGTACCCGGGAACACCGGCACCTCGGGCGGCTTATAGTCGGGCCGTACCAGCTGCCCATCATACAGGATTTCCCATATATCGATACCGTCGCTGCGCAGTATCCCGTTGACCGTGACCGGTTTGCGCGCAGCACGCGCGCTCAGCAGCATGACCTCGGCGTCCCGGCCGACACTGAGGCGATAGTGGTGGGTATAGCATCGCAGCCGGTGGTCTCCGTCCGCGAGCATGAGATACCATGTCCAGAACGAACGGCGGCCGTAATAGGCGAGATCACCGGTTACCTCGACGCGCCGGTCACGGTAGAGATGATAGCGCTCGCGCACATCCTCGACAGAGGCGGTGACGATCAGCTCGACGTCCTCGTAGGCGGCCGGGTCGGCCAGCACATCATCAAGGGGCGCGCGCACCAGCGGGGCACTGCACCCGGATGCCAGCAGCACTGCAAAAACGCACACCAGAAAGGCCCTGAAAAACACACGCGGCGGCTGGTGAGGATTGTCCGCGCGCGGCCGTAACCGGGCTCGCACACGTAAAAAAAGCACCCTGCCCGTTCGGGCTGAGTGCTCCGTTGTATGCTGGTCGGGGCGACTGGATTTGAACCAGCGACCACTTGAACCCCATTCAAGTGCGCTACCAGGCTGCGCTACGCCCCGGTAAAAAAAAGGAAATTTAACCATGTTTCCGGGCACCTGTCAAGCGGTTTGGCGTTGACGCACACGCACGAGGGAAGGCCGGCAGGCTAAGCATCCTTGGAGAGGGGATTTGTAGCCTGCCGGCCGGCACCATAAAAAAGGAGGAATGCATGCTATATGTCGAGTGCGGCCGTATCATACCCGCACATTATGTGCATATCCCCTTCATGTTTTATAGTATAGCCTCAAAAAAATGCCGCTGCAATCTAAAGAAACGTAAAAGAGGCATTGGTGGTTTTTACGTTTTTTTTACCCCGCGCCTGCGAACCGGGCGCCGGCCGGAGGGCTTCCTTCTAAAAAGCCTGCCGAGTCCGCACACACTCGAGGACAGCTCCTCGAGCAGCTGCTGCTTGAAATCCTCGACCCCGATCGCCGTAATCTGCCCGAGGGCCCGCTCGAATTCCCGTTCATCGCCCAGCAGCACGACCGGGGTCACCAGCTCGAGAACCCGGTCATTGTCGAGCTTCCATCGCGCGCGGCCCTGTTCCATGCACGCCAGGAACCCCCGGCACCACTGGCCTGCATCGGCACCGCCTTCATCATCCTGTGCGCAGGAGACGATCGGCAGGAACGAACCGTCGTCGATTGAGCGCTTTGTCTCCTCGTAGAGCTGTTTGAGCAGTTGTATCAGGCGCGCGGGCAGCTCGTGCTCGATTGCGGCATCATCTCCGGCCTCCGGTAAAAAAACCGCGCACACGCACTCACTGAAACTCAGCACGCGCGGACCGCACAGTGCCGCGCTTATAAAGCCGTGCAGTTCGTCAAGCCCGGGCGCATCAGCTTCCTCAGCGGCCAGCAGGCCGTCCAGCTCGTCACAATAATCCTCGGCAGGCATGGTCGTTCTCCTCTCAGCTCTAGCGCACGTGCCTGCGGGGCCGCAGTACGTACACCCGGTCGTTTTTGCGCGTGACCCGCGCGGTTTTCAAGGCGATCGGCCGTCCCTTGCGGGCGGACTCCACCTGTGCATGATCGATTTCCAGCGATTCAGCGGCCTGCTCGAACACGCCGGTTGTCGGCCCCTGAAAAAGAAGCGTCTCACCCGCACGAAACGGTGTGCTTTCAACCATGATCTCACTCACGCCGGGCCGCCGGTAATGTTTCACAACCCTGCCGACGAAGTCCTTGCGCACGGTGGCCCGGTTGCCCCCGGCATCCGTCCAGTCCGCGACAGGACGGCCCATGAAGAAACCGTTTGAAAACCCGCGGTTATATACCCGTTCAAGCCTGCCCAGTTCTTCGCGTTTAAGCGCATCAAAATCATCACAAAACCGGCGGCGCCCCCGGTGGGCGCACCAGAAGTCGACCGCGCGGCGATAGGAAGCCACAACCGTGGCCACGTATTCCGGGCTGCGGTTGCGGCCCTCAATTTTCAGGCTATCGGCCCCGGCGGCGATCAGCTTTTCGATAAACGGCAGCGTACACAGATCCCGCGGGCTCATGACATAGCCCTGCGTAAGGCGGAAAGCGGCATCGTCATCAACGGCGCTGACTTCATATTCACGGCGGCAGGGCTGATAGCACGCGCCACGATTGGCTGATGCGCCGTACTGCAACTGGGACATGAAACAGCGCCCGCTCAGCGCAACGCACATGGCCCCATGCGCGAACACCTCGATTTCAATGAACCGCGAGCCTTCGCCAAGGCGTTCACGAAGCTCCCTGCGAATGCGCCGCATGTCTGAGAGCGTGCACTCACGCGCCAGCACAAAACGGCGCACCCCCAGGCTGCGGTGCAGAAACAGCAGGCTTTCGGTGTTTGCGACCGACATCTGCGTTGAAACATGCACCTTCAGGCCCAGGGCGACAGCAGCCTCGATCACGGCGAAATCCCAGGCGATGACCGCGTCGATATTGGCATCGCGGGCGCGCTGCAACAGGCGCTGCATTGCTGCAACCTCTGACTGATAAACAATAGTGTTGAGCGCCAGGTAACACCTGCAGCCGCTTTCGCGGCAGAGACGAGCTATCTTCGGCAGTGCTCCGGCAGTAAAATTATCCGCTGCCGCACGCATGTTGAAACCGCGCACCCCAAAATAGAGTGCATCCGCACCTGCGTCGATCGCGGCACGCAGGCATGCCCAGCTGCCGGCCGGTGCCAGAATCTCTGGTTTGTTGTATACTGTCATCGATACGACCGTAGAATGGAGGGAACGACAAAGGATAACACCACGGAACCGGCGCCCGCATACAGGGGTCTGGAGACGCTACAGCCCTACTTGAAAAGACCCCGCCGGCGGGTTGGTTCAGGCTCCTGAGTCTGCTGGGCTGCCGCGGTTTGCTGTGAGCTCTGCACTTTCAGCTTGTGCAGCTGCAGGCCGAGCTGCCTGAGCTGTTCCTCCTGCTCTGTGACACGCTGGGTCATTTCTTTCAGCTTCACGTCCTGTGCCTTTATGTAGTCATTGCGTTTGGCGATTTCCTGCTCGAGCGCGGCAATATGCTGGCGGGCCTTCTCCTCACTGTCCTTGACGCTTTCCTTGAAACTGCGTATCTCGGTGTCGTATTTCTGCCGCAATTCGAGATAACTCTTGATGATCGAAAAATCAGAATACGATTCCTTCATGTGCTGCTACCCCCGCTTCCATGATATCACCGGTTTCGTTGATGCCCAGCTTGTCCATCAGCAGCTTCATTTCACCGGGCAGCAGCGTGGCATTCAGCGCTTCCTTGAACGAAACCATCTTATTGGCGATCAGCGCGACCAGGGACTGCTCTATGGTCTGCATTCTGTTAATCGTGACCGAGCGCTCCATCTCCTCGCGGATCGATTTCAGCTCATTTTTCTCGATCAAATCCCTGATGCGCGGGCTTTTGATCAGGATTTCGAATGCCGCGATGCGTCCCTCGAAATCCAGCCGCGGCAGCAGGCGCTGATAGATCGAGGCGATCAGGACCTCGGAGATCTGCTTGCGCACCAGCGGGCGCACATCCCCCGGGAACGAATCGACAATGCGCGCGATCGCGTCATAGGAACTGTTGGCATGAACGGTTGTGAACACCTGGTGGCCGGTCTCGGCCGCGCTCAGGGCCGTCTGCATGGTATCAACGCTGCGCACCTCGCCGATCAATATGATGTCAGGGTCCTGCCGCATCGCGTTTTTCAGGGCGAGCTCATACCCAACCGTGTCGACGCCGACTTCACGCTGCGTTATAAACGCCTTATCGTCCCGAAACAGGTATTCTATGGGATCCTCGATCGTCACGATATGCGCGGTACGCGATTCATTGATCGACTGGAGCATGGCCGCCAGCGTCGAGGATTTGCCCGAGCCGGTCGGGCCGCATACCAGTATGAACCCCTGGGGCCGCTGGCAAATTGTCGCGAGCACTGTCGGCAGGCCCAGCAATTCAATGGTAGGCACGCTCGTAAAAATATTGCGGAACGCCATTGACACGGTACCGCGCTGGTGAAACACGTTAATACGAAACCGGGTGAAACTCTCGATGGCATACGAAGAATCGACCGCAAGCTCTTCATAGAGTATCTTTTTCTGCTTGTCTGTCAGGACGCGATCTTTGGCCTCCGACAGCCAGTCGGGCATAAGCCGGTCCTTCCCGTAGACCTGCAGGACCCCGTCGACACGGAAAACCGGGGGGGAGCCGACGCGCAGGTGCAGGTCCGAGGCCTTTATCTCGACCATGTGCCGCAGCAGTTCATTCAGATCGTACGCCATGAAACGCTCTCGTTAATGTTTCTACACAGTGCCTGCCGGCTGTAACCGGGGCAACGTAGGCACTTCTTGTTAACATCGGAACCATTATGCCGCGCAATAAGAAAAAAAACGGCCCTGCAAGGTAAAATTGCAGGGTGCAACGCCGCAGGATACAGCGACGAACGCTCAATTGCACTTGATATCGCGCAGCTTGAGCTGGATGTTTTTCTGCCCGTTGAACAGGTTGATCTGCGGCACAAAGGCGAGACGAATGCTGGTATCGCCCAGATCGTAGCGCGCGGCCATGTTGAAGCCGATAGCATCGTAAAAACGGCCCGATTCCTTGATCTTCAGCTTTAAATGCCCGTTACCGACCATCATGTGGCTGTAATACTTCAAATCGGGGCTGCAGAACACCGGTTCAGGATTCTGGGGACCGAAGGGTGCAAGCGCTTCGAGATCCTGCACCACGCCGTAGGAAAGCTCCTGCAGGGGAACTTCGGCATCGATCATGATCACTTCCGGTTCAATCCGGCCGCCCTGCCCCGCCGCAGCACACACCTCATTAAAAAGCGTTCGGAAATCATCAATATTTGCATGCACGACGCTCAAGCCGGCAGCGCCCTTGTGGCCGCCGAAGGTTTCCAGCAAAGCGGCACAGTCCTTGACGGCGGCATAGACATTGAACCCCTCGATGCTGCGCACCGAACCGCGCCCGATGCCTTTGCGTTCATCACGGGCGATCAGGATAACCGGCCGGTGCAGCTCATCGGCCAGGCGCGATGCGCACAGCCCCACGATACCGGGGTGCCATTCGCTCGACGCAAGCACAAGCGCAGCGTCATCACGATAGGGGTCCAGCAGTTCTCTGGCCTCTGCCAATGTCCGGCTCTCGATCTGCCTTCGGCGCGTATTTTCCTGATCAATCTCGCGGGCAAGCGGTTCGGCATCCTCAATGCGTTCACACAACAGCAGCCGCACCGCCAGGGAGGCGTCGGAAATACGCCCGGAAGCATTCAGGCGCGGAGCGAGGCGATAGGCGACCGTGCTGACGGTCACCTCGTCGCGGTCGGCCCCGCATACGCTTTTCAGCGCCCTGATACCGGGACGTGCCGCCCGGGACAGCTCCTCGAGGCCATTGCGGACAAAAATGCGGTTCTCATCGATCATGGGCACGATATCGGCGATAGTGCCGAGCGCGACCAGATCGAGGTATTCGCGCAAATTGGGCTCACCACCCGTGCCGGCCCAGGCGCCGCGCTCGCGCAGGGACTTGCGCAGGGCCATGACAAGATTAAAGGCAACGCCGACCCCGGCGAGCCCTTTGAAGGCAAACGGGCAATCGACCTGTTTGGGATTGATGATCGCACAGGCAGGCACACGCTCTTCAGGCATTTCATGATGGTCGGTCACGATGACATCGACGCCGCGGCTGTTGGCGTAGACAACCGCATCCATGTCCGACACGCCGCAATCAACGGTAATCAACAGGCGCGCGTTCCGCTGCGCGCATATCCGGTCCAGAGCCTCGACACTCAAACCATAGCCCTCATCACGCCGTCCCGGAATGTAAAAGGAGACATTTGCGCCGGCACGCTGCAGAAACAGCACCATGACGGTGGTCGCGGTGATGCCGTCGACATCATAGTCACCGTAGACGCAGATATGCTCCTGCCGGGCCAGCGCAACGATGATCCGCTCAACCGCCCGGGCCATGTCCTTCATCAAAAACGGTGAATGCAGATTGCCCAGACGCGGGGCGAGAAAGGAGCCGGCCTTCTCAGGACTGTCGATGCCGCGATTGATTAATACTTGAGAAACCAGCGGAGAAATGTTAAGCGTACGGGCAATGGTCGAACGCAGCTCAAGCTGCGGCTCGGTAATACGCCATGAAGTACAGGCTGCACCCAAAATAAATTCCTGTGTCAACAACCGGTGATTATCAGTCTTTCTTCATGCGATTGTAGCAAAGCATGCGCCAAAGTCAAGCAGCCGCACAACCGGCATGCTTTGCATGCCGCTGACCCGACAAATGAAAGGCCGATCCATGCACACCACCCCTGAACGGGCCTGGCAGGCCCTGTACGATCATATTCCCGAGCTTAGGCGGATGCATATGCGCGACCTGTTCGCCGAAGACCCGCGGCGTTTCGAGGACTGCAGCCTCGAAGCGGCCGGGGTGCTGCTCGACTACTCAAAAAACCTGCTCATACCCCGCACGACCGCGATCCTTCTGGAACTCGCACGCGCATGCGACCTCGGCGCATGGATCGAGAAAATGTTTCGCGGCGAAAAGATCAATGCAACCGAAGACCGGGCCGTCCTGCACACGGCCCTGCGAGCCGCAAAAGACGCTGAGGTACTGTGCGAAGGGCGCAACGTGGTGGCCGATGTCGTCACGGTGCGTGAGGCCTGCGAGCGCTTTGCCGAATCGGTGCGCAGCGGCCAGCGGCGCGGCTACACGAACCGGCCGTTTACCGATATCGTCAATATCGGTATCGGTGGCTCCGATCTCGGCCCGTGCATGGCATGCGAAGCCCTGACACCGTTCAGCGCGCCGCACCTGAAGATGCACTTCGTCTCCAACGTTGACGGGACCCATATCGCCGAAACGCTGAAAACGCTGCATCCGGAAACCGCCCTGTTCATCATTGCATCAAAGACCTTCACCACGCTTGAAACCATGACCAATGCGCAGACAGCGCGCAGATGGTTCATAGAAGCCGCGGGCGGCCCGGACCACGTGGCCGGCCACTTCGCGGCCGTGTCCACCAACCGAGCAGCAGTAAGCGCTTTCGGGATTGATCCGGCCAACATGTTCGAGTTCTGGGACTGGGTCGGAGGGCGCTATTCAATCTGGTCGGCAATCGGTCTGCCGGTCATGCTGGCGATCGGCATGGAGCATTTCCGGGATTTCCTGTCCGGCGCCCGTGCTATGGACCGGCATTTCCGCACAGCGCCCTTCGAACGCAATATTCCGGTTCTGCTGGGACTCATCGGCATACTCTACCGGAACGGCTTCGGCTGCCGTACACACGCCATTCTGCCCTACGACCAGTACCTGCGACGACTGCCGGCATACATACAGCAGCTGGACATGGAATCAAACGGCAAACACGTTACCCGTTCAGGGCAGCCCTGCACCCTCGCGACAGGACCGGTCATCTGGGGCTCGCCGGGCACCGACGGTCAGCACGCCTTCTTTCAGCTCATGCACCAGGGGACCGACATGATCCCGGCCGATTTCCTGGCTCCGGCCGCAAGCAACAACCCCCTGGGCAGCCATCACCGGCTGCTGCTGGCGAATTTCTTCGCCCAGACCGAAGCCCTGATGAACGGCAAAACCGAAGACCGGGTCAGGGCCGAACTTGCCGATGCCGGCATGCGCGCACGCGACATCGATGTTCAGGCCCCCCACCGCGTGTTCGAAGGCAACCGGCCGACCAACAGCATCATGTTCAAAAAGCTCGATCCGTATACGCTCGGGGCGCTGGTCGCCATGTACGAACACAAGGTCTTCACCCAGGGCATCATCTGGAACATATGCTCATTCGACCAGTGGGGGGTGGAGCTGGGCAAACAGCTTGCGCGCGCGATCATCCCCGAGCTGGACGGCCCGGATCCGGTCGACACCCACGACAATTCCACCCGCGGGCTGATCAATACGTGGAAACGCTGGCGCACGCCTTGAAAACAGTGCCTGGAAAAGACACGAAAAAATTTTCACTGCTAGCACTATTAGTCCCTCCTTTTCAGACTTTCCACAAAAGTAATCAATGAGGTGCCCCCGGATTTCCCCGGATTTCCGGATTTCTAAGAATTAAATTCATTTAATCCTGATGTAACTCACCTGTCATCTGGCGTTTCTATAATTTTTGAGACTAAATCAAAAGAATCAAAACCCGCTATGATCAACCGCACCGCCATACTTTGTTTTTCTACTGGAATAGCGCTGCTCTCTACAAAAATTGCAGCAATCTGTGCCGACCCTATGAGTGCCTTGACAGGGCTTTTCCCGCAAATCGTTGTCGCCTGCGTTGTCCTTGGGCTTTTCTGGACAGGAATGCGAACGCGCAAGGGCTTTAAAAAAAGGTACGAGCTGCGATGGACGGCACTCCTGCTTGTTAGCGTGGGGTGTCTCATGACAGGTTTTATTCTGACCATCGCCTGGGTGGACTACAACCTGGCGCAGCGTACCTGCGATCATGTATATAACGAGCCCTATAAAGTGTGGGCAACACGAGGTCTCGTCACCGACGGGTCCGACGGCTCTCCGGTCCGGGTTCGCAACTCGATTGAAAGCATCCGCTACGCGTTCAGCCGGGGCGCCGGGGGCACTGAGGTTGACGTATTCTATGATCCGGAAATGCAAAAATTTATCGTCTCACATGCATCACGCTACGAAAAACCGAATGGCGTCCTGCTGAGCCTCGACACACTTTTCAATGCCCTCGGGGATAAAGGTTACTTCTGGCTTGACTGGAAAAAAATACGCTATCTGAACCATAATCAACTTCAAGATGCGCTCACAAGACTGAAGCAGATTACGAATCGCGGCACCCTGAAAGACCGTGTCTATGTAGAGGGTGAGGCCCCGCTACGTCTGCTGGCTGTCAAGCAGGCCGGCTTTCAAACAATATATGATTGCCGCCCGATGCTCGACGCGAACATCCTGAGCCCGGTGATCGTTGCTGTATTCAAGGCGGTCTACTACTTCGGGAGATTTACCGTAATGGGCATGAACAGTGGCAGCAGTTCTGCGCCGATCTTCGGGCCCAAAACGCGTCGTTCGCTGCGCAACATCCCGGTGTTCCTCTACCATATGCCCGATGACATGAAATTTCTCGAGAAACTGACTTCAGTGCGCAATGTGCGTGTAATCATCATACGGCAGGACATTGACAGGTTCGGATTCACACCGAACACCTGTAGCGTTGGGAAATCCAGCACACAACCGCATGACAGTACCTTTTTCAAAGACTGCATATAGGTCCCGGCAGCCCTCAAAATTTTTAAGGCATACAGCCGGGTTCCCGCTTAGAAATCCAGCTTTTTTGTCCATTTTTCTGTGCGGCAATCCTGCACAATCTAAAACTTTCCCCTGATTACATTCATTTAATCCTGATGTAATCCCCCTGTCATCTGGTCCGTCTATATTTTTGTAAACTAAAAAACCGCCAGAGAGAATACGATGATTCAAAAACCGGTCAGCCGCGCTAATAAAAAGAAAAAATATACCTGCCGCATGGGCATCGGGGTAAAAAAAACGCTTGTTTTTTTTGCTCCCCTTTGGCCGCTGGCAGCTTTCTATCTGATGGGTATGTTTGCCTTTTCCTGTTTTCGCCTGCTGCTCTGTGTAAGCAATCCAGAAAGCCTTCTGGCGGTTGAAAAATGGTACCTGGTCTTTCCTATCGGTATTCGCATGGATACACTCCTGCTCTGCTACGCGATGGTACTACCCCTTGTTCTGACGGTTATCCTGCCGCCCAGGCCGCTGAAATGGACGCTCACGCTTTACTTTTCAGCCTTTTTGGCATTAGCCGTATTTCTTGAAATCGCCTCATTCCCCTTTATGGAGGAATTCAGCACCCGTCCCGACCGGCTCTTTATCGAACATGCGGGCAACTGGAACGAGATAAGCGGGATGATCCTGAAAGGTTACAGTACTGAACTGCTGCTCGGTTTGCTGGCTACGGCCCTATCCGCTGCTTTGGTCATAGTGTTGAGCCTCAAGATGTTCAAAAATTATCAACCTGTTTCCTGCTTTAAAAGGCTGGCCCTTTTTGTCATTTGCCTGCCGCTGGTTTTTCTTGGAGCACGCTCCAGTATCAGCCACCGTCCAGCCAACCCCAGCACCGCTGCTTTTTCAAACAGTCACCTGGTCAACCAGCTTGGCCTCAACTCCACCTACAGTCTGATGTATGCCTGGAACAGCCTGAAAAAACATGAAACCGACCCGGCGCGTGTATATGGAAAGATGAAACTCCCCGAGCTGCTCGGACGTATCCGGAACTATATGCTCCCCGGAAACATCGAAGAAGAATCATCAATCCCTCTGCTGCACTCACAGGACACCAGCTTCCCAAACCAAAAGCCCTATAATCTGGTTATCATTCTTGAGGAGAGTCTGGGCGCGGAATACGTGGGATGCCTGGGTGGGCTGCCATTAACACCCAGGCTCGACCAACTGAGCAAAGAGGGGCTCTTGTTTACAAGCCTGTATGCTACCGGCACACGCACGGTCAGGGGCATTGAAGCAACGGTGTGCGGATTTCTGCCCACCCCCGGCAGCAGCGTTGTTAAACTCGGTCTCTCGCAACAACATTTTTTCACCCTCGCCGATCTCTTACAGCAAAACGGTTATGCAACCGAATTCATCTACGGCGGAGACAGCCAGTTTGACAATATGCGCAGCTTTTTCCTGGGTAACGGCTTTCAAAAAATCTACGACTTGAAAACGTTTAATAATCCCGTGTTCGAGGGCAGCTGGGGCGTATCGGATGAGGACCTGTTTACTAAAGCCAACAAGGTGTTCACATCACATGGCGACGCGCCTTTCTTTGCCCTGCTTTTGAGCACGTCCAACCACGATCCTTTCGAATTCCCGGACGGACGCATCACGCTGTATGAACAGCCCAAAATGACACGGCACAATGCCATGAAATATGCCGACCATGCATTGGGTGCATTTTTTGACATGGCAAAGAAAGAAGACTACTATGAAAATACGATTTTTCTGGTAATTGCCGACCACAGCACCCGCCTGCGTGGGCAGGACCTGGTGCCGATTCATAAGTTCCATATCCCCGGGCTCATCATCGGCCCGAACGTCAAACCGGATTGTTACAAAAAAGTTGCCAGTCAGCTTGACATGCCCCCGACCCTGCTGGACCTTATGGGAATCAGCGCCCAAACCCCGCTCATCGGCCGTCCCCTGTTGAGCCTGCCGGAAAATATTCCCGGCCGCGCGGTGATGCAGTATGGTTCGACACATGCCTTTATGGTAGACGATCAGGTTATCATCCAAAGGCCGAATATGGAGCCTGTGCAGTTCGTCTACAAAAACGGCACGATGACGCCAACTGCTGTTGTTCCCGAACTGGCAAATGACGCCCTGGCCCATGCGCTCCTGCCCGCGTACTTATACCGCAAACAACTCTATTGCCTGCAGCAGGATGAAAAACCAATTCCCAAAATTGCCGGGCGCGCACGACAAGCCGGTAAAAAAAATGAAAGCTAATAATATATTGAACTCCTCTCCAAATCATACTATCGTATCGCCCGTATGCTGGCACGGTTGATTATCTTCCCGTTCAACCGACTTTTTTGCACAACACTGACGAGCACGTGCAGCCATGAGAGGAACTATTCGTTATGCGCGTTTTAATTGTTGAGGATGACAAAGGCGCTTCGCGCTTTATTAAAAAGGGCCTCACCGAGGAAGGCTTTGTTGTCGAAACAGTCTTTGACGGCGAAGAGGGCCTGTTCATGGCCACCCACCAGCAATTTGACCTGATCATTCTTGATATCATGCTCCCGGAAATGAACGGTTTTGAAGTCATAAAGGGAATCCGGGCTAAAGGAGTCACCACGCCCGTCATATTTCTGACGGCCAAAGACCAACAGGACGATCTCATCCACGGATTCGACCTCGGGGCGGACGATTATCTGGTTAAGCCTTTTGCTTTTGCCGAATTGCTGGCCCGGATACGGGCGGTGTTGCGGCGCGGGCAAAAAGAAAATGAGTCTGTAAAAATAACCATCAATGAGCTGTGTCTGGACCGCTTGTCCCGGTCCGCCGAGCGCGACGGCACCCCCATAGAATTATCGGCCAAAGAGTACCTGCTTTTGGAATATCTCATGCTCAATGCCGGACATGTGCTGACACGTACTATGATTCTTGAACATGTCTGGGGCTACAATTTTGACACCAACAGCAATATCATAGATGTCCACATCAACCGTGTGCGCTCAAAAGTTGACAAAGGTTTTCCTCGTAAACTTATCCATACCATTAAGGGCGTCGGCTATGTTCTCAAGGCTCAGGACTGATTTTTTTCAAAGGCTGGATGTCCGCTTAACCGCCTACTACACGTGCATTCTCCTAGTGTTGGCGACGATTTTCGCTTCGTTCCTGTACTATCGCCTGGAACATAACCTGATGAAACAAGTTGACCGGCTGCTGCATGATGAGGCCTATGAACTGATCGTGGAAATTTACGATGAGATTGCAGAGGGCAAGACCGTCATAGAAGGATGCGACAGGTTTCTGGATGATATTTCCAGCAGAAAATATTACCCGCTTTTTTTCAGGGTCTTCGCCTCTTCAGGAAAACTGATATGCCAGCCTCAGATTACAGCTATACCCTGGGACTTCTTTCCGGAAATTAAAAACAGCACCTATTACGCGACCATTCCCGTAGAAAAGCAGCGCTTCCGTTTATACGAAGAAAGCTTTACAACCGTTGCCGGAGAAAAATATGTCCTACAAATCAGCACACAATTAAAACAACATGAAAAAACACTGGAGAACTTCTACGGAAATATTTTACGGGCCATCCCGATCATGCTTTTATTATGTCTTGGCGGCGGCATGCTCATCGCACGCAAACCGATTCTTATCATACGCGACATAACGAAAGTAACCAACAGAATCACATCCCAAAATCTGCGCGAACGGCTTCCGGAGCCGCCTGCCCATGATGAAGTCTGGGACCTGACCGTAACCATAAATTCCATGATGGATCGCCTGGAAAAATCATTTTCTGAAATCAAGCAATTCAGCTCTGACGTTTCCCACGAACTGCGCAATCCTTTATTTGCACTCAAGGGCTCCATTGAGGTGGCCCTCTCACATAAACGTGAAGCCCCCGCATACCGGGAAACGCTGCAGGAATGCCTGGAAAGAATCAATCTGCTCATTACAATGGTTAATGACCTCTTCCTGATCGCCAGGTTTGACAGCGGCAAAATAACCCTGGCGTGTGATTACCTGCAGCTGGATACTCTGGTCAGAGAAATGGTTGATTTTTTTCAGCCCCTGGTCGATGAAAAAAACATCAAGATCAAAACCGATCTTTGCAGCGCCGCCCCTCTTTACTGTGATAGAATCAGGCTTACCCAGGTCTTGAACAACCTTCTGGAAAATGCCATAAAATTCACCCCGCATAATGGAGAAATCAGCATTTCTCTTGTTGGCAGCGACGATGAAATAAAGCTGCGCGTCAGGGACAGCGGCATCGGTATCGCGGAGGAAGAAATAGAAAAAATATTTGATCGTTTTTACCAGGCAGATCAGGCCCGCTCGGCTGAAACAGGTGGTGCCGGCCTGGGCCTGCAGATTTGCAAAAGGATTGTTGATGCTCACGGCGGCTCAATTGAAGTCAAGAATAATGCGGATAAAGGAATTACTGTTACGGTCACGCTTCCGCTAAACCACAAATAATCGTTATTGTTTGCTCTATTTTGGCAATAGAGCTGGTGTAAGACATGCGGCCCGGACTATACCCCCAAACGCTGGCGCAACCGGGCGAAATTTAAAGCGCCACAGTAAAACAGGGCCAGCGGCCTCATGCCCAGTCATTCCGGCGAAAGCCGGAATCCAAGATTTTCAACTACCTGCAGGCACACTGGACACCAAGCAAAGTTTATCCCGACTGCGCCTTTGGTCTGGGCCGGTGTGACTAGTTTTTTTTAAAACACACAATACACACACCATGGCAATCTCCCCGGAGCAGGGATAGCTGAGAAGGCTCTGCCTGTCGGCAGCCTCAGGAGGCTCAGTCTGACGGGCAGGTTGATAATCAGGCCGGAACCTCCAAAACTGCAACGGATACGAGGAAATTATTTTTTATTAATTTCCATTTCATCTCTTTGTAATTTCATTCTGTTATTTTTATTAACATGCCCCGCAGATAGCACACTGTTTATGACGTACCGGATGCTATCAAACAGTGGGAGAATTGGAGCTCATGCTGACTTTCAGAACAAATCAAAAAGGCACCGGGTCAACGGTTTGACAGGCCTTCCATGAAAACACCCCCCTTTTATTCAATCGTCATCCCTGTGTATAACGAAGCAGATAATATCTATCCTCTGACCGAGGAATTGATCACAGTACTGCACAAGCTACATGGGAACTGGGAAATAATTTTTGTTGATGACGGGTCAACAGATACAAGCCTTCAAATCCTGCAAGATGTTTCCCTCCGCTGGCCCAATATAAGAATTTTCGGGCTGAATACAAACAAGGGACAGAGCGCTGCTTTTGCTGCCGGATTCAGCAAGGCACGCGGTGACGTTATTATTACCATGGACGGTGATATGCAAAATGATCCGCGCGACATCCCGGATCTTATTGAAAAAATAAAAGACTATGATCTTGTCTGCGGATGGCGAAAACAACGCAATGATACCGTAGTCCGGAGGCTCTCATCGCGCATTGCAAATGCTGTACGCAACAGCATGTCAGGGGAAACCATACGGGATGTGGGGTGTTCTTTGAAGGTTTTCCGCAGTAACTATGTGCAGAAAATAAAACTCTACAATGGCATGCATCGTTTTTTCCCCACGCTTGTCAAAATGGAAGGAGGCCGTGTAATCGAAATAGCCGTTAACCACCGGCGGCGCAAACATGGCAAAGCAAAATACGGTATCGGCAACCGTGTCGTGCGATCTTTTATCGACCTGCTGGCTGTGTGCTGGATGAAAAATCGATATATACACTATGAAGTTACGGAGTACATGCCATGAGCTGGAATATATGGCTTATTATCGGGCTCATCGGCCAGAGCGTATTTTTTATGCGGTTTATGGTCCAGTGGATAGTCTCTGAAAAAAAGGGGGAAAGCACCATTCCATTGGCGTTCTGGTATCTCAGCCTTACAGGAGGACTGATTCTCTTTTTCTATGCAATTCATAAAAAAGATCCCGTATTTATTATGGGCCAAAGTTCAGGAATAGTTATCTATGTCCGCAATCTTGTTCTGCTGAGACGCAGTTCAGTCGATAAAAAACTGACTGCAATGAAAACGGCACAGGTGCAGACATGATGCGGACCGTAACACTTGTTTTCTTTCTGGCTGCGGCTGGTATCTTTTTCACAAGTATCGGCGGATGGGATCTGAAAAATCCGGACGAACCCCGCTATGCCCAGGTGGCGCGTGAAATGCTTGAAACAGGCAATTTTGCCCTGCCCCATCTCAATGGAGATATCTACCCGGACAAACCGCCGCTTTTTTTCTGGATGATTGCAGGTGCATCACTTCCTTTTGGCGATGTTACCGCATTCTCGGCACGTTTTCCTGCAGCTTTTTTCGGCTTCTGCCTGATCCTGCTCACCTATTTTTTTGCGCGCAAAGTTTTCGACAACCTAACGGCCCTTCTTGCAGCGGTTCTCCTTTTTAGCATCGAAGGATTTTTCAAAGCGGCACTCAGTGTGCATTTTGATTCTATCCTGGCCTTTTTTATTACTGCGTCACTGTTTTGTTTTTATTGCGGCTATACAGAGAAGAAAAACAGGCTCTATTTTCTACTGTCATGGGTTTGTATGGGACTGGCGGTTTCAACCAAGGGCCCTGTCGGCCTGGCAATCCCGCTTGTAAGCATTATTGCCTACCTGCTTTGGAATAAAGATTTCACCACCCTGAAACGCTTATCTATTGTTACAGGCTTGTTGATTGTTACGGCTATTGTCGCCTGCTGGCTTGTGCCTGCGTGTAGCGCCGGTGGTGAGGACTATATAAACAATATAGTACTTAAACAAACCTTCGGCAGAATTGTTAAGTCCTACGCCCATCAAAAGCCTTTCTATTATTATGCTTTAAAATTGCCGTGCCATATGCTGCCCTGGAGTCTGTTCATCCCAGGCGCCTGCTATTATTTCTGGCAAAAACGGGAGTCGATACCTGAGATACGTTTTCCCCTCATCTGGTTTGTGGCTTCCTTTGTTTTTCTAAGTATGGTTTCCTGTAAGCGCGGTCTTTATTTATTGCCGCTTTACCCTGCAGCCACGATGCTGCTGGCAAAATTCTGGCGCGATCTTATGTGCATGGAAACAAACGGAGACTCAACCCGGCAACAAAAACTGATTCTGCTGCCAGCGCTCGTGATGTTCGGACTTCTTGCGCTCGCCGGTATAGCTGTCCATTGCGTCCCCATACATACATTAATTTTGCCAGACATATCTCAACAGTCACGCTTTTTTCTTGTAACTGCCAGCTGGATGATCTGTTTTTTCGGGCTTGCCGGAATGGTTGTTTTTTTCTCCCGCGTCCGGGCCAGATTGGCTTTTGCCCTGCTTTCATGCACGATGATAACCCTGGCTGTCTGCGCAGTATTTTGTATATATCCTTATATGGATAAAACCAAATCCGCAAAAATATTTGCACAGCGGATAAATGCAATTGTAGGGCCCGAAGATAGTCTTGTGGCCTCTTTCAAACCGGAACTCTTTAATTATTATCTCAAGCGATACCCTATAAAACGGATTGAAAATCCAGCAGTTCACAACAGGGTTGAACAGGTTGAACCCTGTTATTTACTTCTTTTAGAAGAACACTATTTACGTGCTCCTGAGAATTTCAAAAAAAACACTATCATTCTTGACAGGGAGACAGTCGGGCATAGGACCTTTTACCTGGCCGCCAGCAGGGCGCTCCTTGCTAACAGATCATCAATAGAGTTGCGTCTCATCCTATGAAAGACCATGACCCTGAACCGGAATATGCATCTATTTTTTTGACCTTATGAAAACAAAACATCCCTCCCGCCCCATGCTCACAATCACGTCACAGAACTCTTCCGGGGCGCTGATTTGCTGCCCTGGCCAGGATATACAGCCCGGAGACCTTTCAACGGGACTGCGCACATGCATTATAATCTTGTTTATTGGACTTATGGCAGCCAAGGGTATCTTTGCAGCACGGATGAACCTCTTTGGGGACGAAGTATTTTATTTTCAATGTGCCCGACATCTTGACATCTGCTACGTTGACCATCCATTCATGACTGCACTGCTTGTGCGTTTAGGCACACTAGTGGCAGGAAATACCTTTCTGGGCGTTCGATTGATGTTTCTGCTGGTCGGCCTTGGCATCCCTCTGGGTGTTTTCTGGCTCGCGCGGCCACTGGTAGGAGCGACGGATGCCTGGCTGGCTATGGCCGCCTCACTACTGATGCCGCCGCTCGGCTTAATGGGCGGCATAGCCGTTCCCGATGTGATACTGCTTGCCTGCGTCGCGCTGGGACTTGCAGCATTTGAACGGGCAACGCGGCATGGGACCCTCCTGTGGTGGCTGACTACAGGGTTAATTGCGGCTTTTGGTCTCTGTACCCACTACCGCTTCGTCTTGTTTCTCTGTGCTGCCTTTGTCTATATGGTCGTGACAGACCAGGGCCGCAGTTGTTTAAAAAAACCGGGGCCCTGGGCAGGGCTTGCTGTTGCCTGCATGGGATTTGTACCGGTTTTGACCTTTAACAGCCGGCTGCACTGGATGCCGATCAATTTTCAGCTGATCGAGCGGCACGACGGTGGATTTCAATTCACAAAGTTGTTCATGCATCCGCTGGAACAATTGGTAACGGCTTCGCCGCTTCTATATATCGCCTTATTGGCCGTTCTTATTATTATATATTGCCGGGCGCGCGCAGGAGATAATCGCAGCGCATTACTGGCCATTTTCTCCTTTACCTTCCTGGGCACATATTTTTTGCTGAGCCCGTGGTCAGATGCGTCGCATAATCATATGCATTGGCCCCTGCCGGGCTATATCCCGCTGTTTGTAGTATTACCGGCAACCCTCCGGTATTTTGTACGGCGCAAGCCGACTGTGCTGCGCAAGATATCGGCCCTGTTGGTGCCGGGTCTGGGCGCTGTGCTTATCGGGCTGATTGTACTTGAACTTTGGCTGGGCATATTCCGAGTGCGTTTTCTTCATAATGCATTCACAGGCTGGAATACATTTGCGCAGGAAACCCGCATGAACCTGGATAAAATTGAAGATTCACTTGGACACCCTGTAATTGTTGTATGCGATAACTATATTACAACAGGACAAAGTGAATTTTACCTGGACAAACCCGCCCAAATATACAGCCTCAGCCATAGGCGCAATCAGGAACATGGACGCGATCTTCAATATACAATCTGGCACTCCGGAGAGCAGGGATTGCGCACCCAGGCAGGTAAAAACGCTTTGGTTGTGATAGAGGATTCAGCCACGGGGAATCGGCGCAAGGATCAATGGGAGATGCACATCAAATCTTTTTTTAAATCACTGAGTCCACTTGGCAGACTGGAGATTCCTTTAGTCGGCAAAAAACCGCGGCGCTTCAGTTTTTACCTTGGCCGCGACATCATTCCCCGAACTGGAGACCCCGGACCCGATAAGCACCCACGACAGCTCCACCCGCGGCCGGATCAATACGTGAAGCGCTGGCAAAACGGGTAGGGGCGACCGGCCGGTCGCCCAGGTTCAAGGTTGAATGTTCAAGGTTCAATGTTGAAAAATCGGGATCGCAATCAAAACCACGAAAACAGCATTCCAATCCGTCCGTGACAATCCCGTAACCGGCCCCGATAGCACTATGGATCCCAACAAAATGAAGCAGGCAGTTGCGTATAAAAAAATTTATACAGGCGGTTTAAAAACGCACAGATGCAAGGAGTGCTAATATCATGAAAAATGAGGCGTACTTTGCCGTACGCCGTGTGTAGCGCACCGCAGCAGATGGGCATTTTTCAACCGCCTGCTATACAGCGCAGTCGGAAGGATCGCCCTGTATCTTTGCAATAGCGTGGGCAATGGCGGGAAGCACGGTGGCAAGGTTTTCCCGGGCGGCCTTCGGGCTTCCGGGAAGATTGATAATCAGGCTGCGGCCGCGGATACCGGCCATAGCGCGTGAGATCACCGCATGCGGGGTGATTTTCAGACTTTCCATGCGCATGGCCTCGCCGAAACCGGGCAACTCGCGCTCGATCACGCTCCGGGTCGCCTCGGGCGTCACATCGCGCGGCGCCACCCCGGTGCCGCCGGTGGTGACAACCAGGTCGCAGCGCATCTCATCGCAACAGGCTGTAAGCCTGTCGGCGATCATGGCACACGTATCAGGAATAATATCGGTGTGAACGACTGCCATGCCGGCCTGTTCAAGCAGGGCCTGTACGACCGGTCCGCTCGTGTCGGCCCGCTCGCCGCGGGCACCCTTGTCGCTGATGGTAAGCACTGCGGCGCGTATACTCATCAAACCGCCTCTATAACATATGTCCCCGCCGGATCACGTGCCGGAACCGCGCCGCGCGTAAAAAACGCGCGCTCATCAATACCGGTTTCTGCCGCTCAGGCCCGGCCACGCTGTGTCAGCAGACGGCGAGCCGTACTTTTCACGACCCCGGCAACACCGGTGCTGCGAGCGATGTCCCGTAGTTCATGATCCGGCAGCCCCGGCATAAGTTTCATGACCTGCGGCACAGGAGTCTTGGGGTTTTTTACCAGAGCGCACCTGACCCGGTAGGATTTCAAAAACTGCTTCTTGCCTGAAATTATGCGCGCCACTTCACCCGCAAGATTCTTATTGCCGGCATAGACGACGATCTCGTCGTCGGTCAGGCGGGGATTCTCTAAAACATTCTTCACCACGACCTTGTTGCTCTCCTTGATCAGCAGGCCGCGGGCCTCCTTGTTGCCGATGAGCGCAAGCTTGATCTTGTCGCTCACGTCCATGCGGGAAACCATGGCGGTCATGGACTCGATCTTGATCGCCCGATAGCCGCTGTCCAGTTCCTCGTCCTCGATCAGCTCATCGGGAAAATCATCGTTTGAAGCCTGCTCCTGCTTGTCAGGCTGTGTTGCAGTGTCATCATGCTCGTCCATACGGCACCACCCTCCCTAACGCGCCTGCACTCCGGCATTACCGGCGACCGCTCACTTTTCTTCCTGCTGTGCTGCAGCGATCACTTTTTCCGCCAGGTTATGCGGCAGCTCTTCATAATGATCGAACTCCATGGTAAACATACCGCGTCCGCTGGTCATTGATGTCAGGTCCGCCGAATAGGACAGCATCTCCGCCTGCGGCACCAGTGCCTTGACCATCTGGCCGCCCACTGTCTGCTCCATGCCCAGCACACGGCCGCGGCGGCTGTTGATGTCTCCCATGACATCGCCGGTCAGGTCATCGGGAACGGTAATTTCAACCATCATGATCGGCTCGAGCAGAATCGGGTTGCACTGCACGAACCCTGCCTTGAATCCCTTGGAGCCGGCAATCTGGAACGCCATATCGGACGAGTCGACATCATGATAGCCGCCGTCAACCAGCGTTACACGCACGTCAACGATCGGGTAGCCTGCGATAATGCCCTCAACCATCTGGTTCACGATACCCTTTTCAACTGCGGGAATATAATTGCGCGGTATCGCGCCGCCGACGATCTTGTCGACGAACTCGAAGCCCCCGCCGCTGGGCAGCGGCTCGATCTCGATCCAGGTATCCGCGAACTGGCCGCGGCCCCCGGACTGCTTCTTGTGCTTGCCCTGGATCTTGGTTTTGCCCTTGATGGTCTCCTTATAGGCAATTTTGGGGAGTTTCATCTCGATCTCAACTCCGAATTTGCGCTTCAGGCGCGCAGCGGTCACATCAATATGCACCTGGCCGACACCGGAAAGGACAAATTCCTTGGTGGCTTCGTTTTTCTCGAGCAGCAGTGTCGGGTCCTCTTCCATCAGGCGGTGCAGCGAACTGGCCATTTTGTCCTCATCGGCCCGCGTTTTTGCCATGACGGCATATGACGTAACAGGACGGGGATGCGTGATGCTTTTGAACCTGACGGCCGAACCCGGCTCGCACAGCGTATCCCCGGTCGACGTCTCCTTGAGCTTGGCAACCGCGACGATATCGCCGGCAACGGCCGCATCGACCGCAGACTGATTTTTGCCTTCGATCCGCAGGATGTTTCCGAATTTCTCCTTGGTGTCCCGGGTTGCGTTGTATACGGTCGAATCTGCCGCCAGTTCTCCTGAAAACACCCGAAACAGGGTCAACTTGCCGGCATACGGATCGGCAATGGTCTTGAACACATAGGCAAGCAGCGGGCCTTTTTCCGAAAGGGCGACCGTACTCGGTTCCCCGGTCTTGGAATCAAGCACCTCAAGCTCGGCCCTGTCAAGCGGCGAGGGGAAATACTGGACGATAAAATCCAGGAGCGGCTGCACGCCCTGATTCTTGACTGCGCATCCGCACAACACGCCGACCAGGGAAGCGTCTTTCACGCCGGCCGTCATCGTGGCGCCGATCTCATCGGCCGACAGTTCGCCGCCCTCAAGATATTTTTCAAGCAGCGTTTCGTCGGACTCGGCAATATTTTCCACAAGCTGCTGGCGCAGCTCTTCCACCCGCTCGCTCATATCGGCCGGAATATCGCCCTCACTCACTGCGCCGGACTCATCCGATGCAAAGCTCATGCCCTGCATGCTTACCAGGTCGACAACGCCGCTGAAACCAGCCTCTTTGCCGATCGGAATGGTGATCGGCGTCAGGCTGACGCCCAGCGAATTTTTTATATTGTCCAGAATGGAATAAAAATCAGTATTTTCGCGGTCAAGCTTGTTGATGAAGACAACGGTCGGGATATTGCGGCTTTTCAGTACCTGCCAGATTTTTTCGGTAACAACCTGTACACCCGAGGCCGCATCGATGACCAGCACGGCAGCGTCGACAACCTGCAGGCTGTTGAAGGTATCTGCCACGAAGTTCGAATCACCGGGCGTATCGATAATATTGACCGAACATTTCTTCCAGCCAGCATGATGAAACCCGCTCATGATGGTGATGCGGCGGTCCTTCTCCTCGGGTTCCCAGTCAAGCACTGATTCGCCGTTGTCGACCTTGCAAAGCCGGTCGGTTGCCTTGCCGCTGAAAAGCATTGCCTCGGCCAGTGATGTTTTGCCGGACTTGCCGTGACCGACGATAGCGATATTCCTGATTTTACCCGGTTCGTTTTTCTTCATGGTGATCCTTTCGTGTCAAAAAGCGTTCTCAGGCCGGATACCGGTTCATAGAAGCCGTCCAGCTGGCTGTTTTTACGGTATTGAGCAAATTTTTACTATAAAATACAGGTCATTATGCTGTCAACAGAAAAGATTCCAAGCGGCATATCATTTGACAGAATCAGGCCACCTGCTACAATGCACATTTTAAAACCTCGCATGGGGCCGCACTAGCTCACACGGTATAAAAAGGCCATGGCAAAAAACAAAACCGTATACACCTGCTCATTCTGCGGCTTCCAGTCGGCAAAATGGCTCGGTAGGTGCCCGGACTGCGATCAGTGGAACACGTTCTACGAAGAAAAACGGCCCTCCCGCCAAAGCCCGGCCGGACCGGTATCAACATCTGCACCGCGTGCGCTGAACGCGATCGACGCCCAGCAGGATGCCCGCACGCCGACCGGCATCTCGGAGCTCGACCGTGTACTGGGCGGCGGACTGGTGCCGGGGGCCGTGATCCTGATCGGGGGTGACCCGGGGATCGGCAAATCCACGCTGGTACTGCAGGCCCTGACGAAACTCTCGGAAGCCGGCCGCAAAGTCCTGTATGTTTCCGGAGAGGAATCCGCCCGCCAGATACGCATGCGCGCCGAGCGTCTCGGCCCCCTGCCGGGAAACGTGCTGATCCTGGCCGAGACATCGCTTGAAAACATCAGCGCCCACATCGATGAATGCGCTCCGGACATGCTGGTGGTCGACTCGGTACAGACCGTGTATTCCCCGGACCTTGAATCGGCCCCGGGCAGCGTAAGCCAGCTGCGCGAGACCTCATCGCGGCTGATCCAGCGCGCCAAGCAGACCGACACGGCGACCTTCCTGATCGGGCATGTCACCAAGGACGGCGCCATTGCAGGGCCGCGCGTACTTGAACACATGGTCGACACCGTGCTGTATTTCGAGGGCGACCGCGGCCACAGCTACCGGATCCTGCGTGCGGTCAAAAACCGGTTCGGCTCAACCGATGAGATCGGTGTGTTTGAAATGAGCTCGACAGGCCTGGCCGAGGTCACCAGCCCGTCGGAACTTTTCATCTCCGGGCGCCAGAACCAGGCACCCGGCTCGGCCGTGGTACCAAGCATCGAGGGCACCCGGCCTATCCTGATCGAAATCCAGGCACTGGTCGCGCCCACGCCGCTTACCATGCCGCGCCGCACCGCGATCGGCATCGACCAGAACAAAACCTCGCTTCTAATCGCGGTACTGGAAAAAAAGATCGGCCTGAAACTTTTCAACCAGGATGTTTTCGTCAATATTGCGGGCGGCGTGCGCGTCAACGAGCCTGCCGTGGACCTGGGCATTGTCGCGGCGATCATATCGAGCCGGCTCGACCAGCAGGTACCACATGACATGGTCCTGTGCGGAGAAGTGGGCCTGACAGGAGAAGTACGCGCTGTGAGCCAGATCGCCACCCGCATCAATGAAGCCGCGCGGCTGGGATTCAAACGCTGCGTGCTGCCCGAAAGCAGCCGCAGGAACATAGCGGGCAAGAACGCCATTGAATGCTTCAGCGTTGCCTCCGTGCAGGATATGGTTGATTATATCTTCAAGCTGAGGTAACATCACGTCCCGCGGCATGAGCACAGCGCCACATGCTTCGGACTTCTGAAAGGTACTCCGTCATGCAGCACCCCATTATCGCCCGCGAGGGCTATACGATCATCCTGAGCGTAGGCGCTGCCGCGCTGGTTTTCCTGGCGGGCGGCCGGCTCACGAGCGGCGTGCCCGCCCTGGTCCTGACGGTGCCGGGCGTACTTCTCTGCCTGTTCCTGATCTTCTGCCTGTATTTCTTCAGGGACCCTCAGCGAGCGACTCCCGTTGATGCGCAGGCCCTTATCGCACCGGCGGACGGAACCGTGACCGACATTACAACAGTCACCGAGGACCGTTACCTGCAGGCTTCTGTTCAGCGCATCAGCATTTTCATGTCCGTGTTCAACGTGCATGTAAACCGCACACCGCTTGACGGCACGATCGAGTACGTGCACTACAATCCCGGCAAATTCATCA